>Ga0209474_10000344_pt1 | contig 53230 bp, 46 predicted proteins | sample GraSoiAngelo_145_FD_185902 | JGI IMG/M metagenome (GOLD analysis project Ga0209474, IMG submission 185902) | Grasslands soil microbial communities from the Angelo Coastal Reserve, California, USA - 14_1009_05_20cm (SPAdes) (version 2) | ecosystem: Environmental > Terrestrial > Soil > Grasslands...
GGGACATTCTGGATGACACCGCTGATGCTGGGCGGGCGGCTCTCGCTGTATCGTTCCGACGCCCTTCTTCTTCCCGCGGTGCTCCTGTTTCCGGCGTTGCCGCGCAAGGTCCAGCTCGCCTTCGTCGGCGCCGCGTTCGCCCTCTCTTTCCCGATGGCCGCGATGTTCTTTCGCGCCGTGCTGGTATGATTGCAAACTCGTCGATTCGAGGGGGCCGCCAACATGTCATTCAGCGTGATCCTGACCGAGAAAGGCGGCTCCACGCAGCGGCTCGACTTCGACGCCGAAGAGATCACCATCGGGCGCGTCGACGAGAACGACATCTGCCTGCCCAAGGGAAACATCTCCAAGAAGCACACGCGGATCGTGGTCAAGGACGGAAGGATCATCGTTCTCGATCTGAAGTCCACCAACGGCACGTACGTGAACGGCAAGAAGCTCGCCGGCCCACAAGTGATCTCGCCCGACGACAAGGTCTACATCGGCGATTTCATCCTCAACGTCGAGCCGCCCGACCTGGAACCGGCGCCGACCAATGGCGAGCCGCAGGACGGCGACGCGATGGCCGAGATGCCGACGATGACGCCGGCCCGGCCGCACTACGTCGCCAGCGAGGCGACGCACCGGGACGGCCAGCCGCAACCGCCCCCGAAGGCAGCTCCGCCGCCACCGGTGCAGGGAATTTCGCCCGTCGGCGATGACGGCCGCACGCTACAGCTCGCTCACGACCGCCTGATCGAAGCGCTCGACCTGCGCCGTCTGGACCTCGACGCGCTGGGATCGGACGAGCTGTGGGAGAAGAGCGAGGCTGCCCTCCGGCAGATCGTCGCGCGCATGGACCAGACGGGCGAGCTCGATCCGCACGTCGACCGCGAGCAGCTCGTCCAGGACGTCCTCAACGAGGCGCTGGGACTGGGCCTCCTCGAGCCGTACCTCGCCGACGACACGGTGAGCGAGATCATGGTGAACGGCCCGAATCAGGTGTACGTCGAGCGCGAGGGATGCCTGGAGCGGGTGGAGAAGGCATTCAGCTCTGCCCAGGCGGTTCTGGCCGTGATCGAGCGCATCGTCGCTCCGCTCGGCCGGCACGTCGACGAGTCGTCGCCCCTGGTGGATGCGCGGCTTCGCGACGGGAGCCGGGTCAACGCGATCATTCCCCCTCTCGCGCTGAAGGGACCCTGCCTCACCATCCGCAAGTTCAAGCGCGAGCTGCTGACGATGGAGCACCTGATCGGGTACGGAACGCTGACGCCGCAGATCGCGCAGTTCCTCGACACCTGCGTGAAAGTGCGGCGCAACCTGGTGATCTCCGGCGGCACCGGGTCGGGGAAGACTACTCTATTGAATATCTTGTCGGGGTGCATCCCCGAGCAGGAACGGATCGTCACCATAGAGGACGCCGCCGAGCTGCAGCTCGCGCAGGAGCACTGGATCCAGCTCGAGTCGCGGCCGCCGAACATCGAAGGCAAGGGGCAGATCACCATCCGGGACCTGGTGCGCAATGCGCTGCGGATGCGGCCCGACCGCATCGTCGTCGGCGAGTGCCGGGGCGGGGAAGCGCTGGACATGCTCCAGGCCATGAATACGGGACACGACGGCTCGCTCACCACGCTGCACGCGAATTCCACCCGCGACGCGCTGGCCAGGATGGAGACCATGGTGCTGATGAGCGGCATGGACCTGCCGGTGCGCGCCATCCGCGAGCAGATCGCGAGCGCGGTCCATCTCGTCATCCAGCAGACGCGCTTCGCCGACGGCTCGCGCAGGGTGACCGCCATCAGCGAGGTGTCCGGCATGGAGATGGACGTCATCACCATGCAGGACATCTTCCAGTTCCAGCAGGAAGGGTTCGACGACCAGGGCGCGGTCGTCGGGCGGTTCGTGCCGACCGGATTCGTTCCCCGTTTCTACGACGACCTGCAGCGCCGCGGGATTCCCGTCGACATGGACGTCTTCGGGGAACGCTGAGGACGCATCTCATTCGCTAAGCCGCCTTCGGCGGCCGCGACTGTCGATCCGACGCGCGAATACGTGGTTCCGGTGTTAAAACCGGCCGCCGATGCCTTCGCTCTGGCTGGTCGACGGTTCGCACACCATCTTCCGCGCCTACCATGCCCTGCCCCACCTCTCCACCCGGCAGGGAGTGCCGACGAATGCCGTCTACGGCTTCACCACCATGCTCCTGCGTGCCATTCGCGAGGGCAGCCCCACTCACCTCGCGGTCGCATTCGACGAGGAGGCGAAGGCGAAGCGGAGCGAGATCTACTCCGCATACAAGGCGACCCGCGGCGCTCCTCCCGAGGACCTCAGTCCCCAATTCCCGCTGGTGCGCCGCGTCCTCGAGGCGCTGCGCGTCCCGGCCATCGGCTTCCCCGGCTACGAAGCGGATGACGTGATCGCCACCCTCGCCCGCCGGGCGCGCGCCCAGGGCTGGGAAGTGGTGATCGTCTCTGGCGACAAGGACCTGATGCAGCTCGTGGTCAACGGAATCCGCTGCTACGACTCCATGTACGAGAAGTGGTACGGCCCCGAAGAGGTGGAAGCGAAATGGGGCGTCCCCCCACAGCAGGTCGCCGACCTGCTCGCGCTCACGGGCGACAAGATCGACAACATTCCGGGCGTACCCGGGGTCGGCGAAAAGACCGCCGCCGGCCTGCTCAAAGAGTACGGCACCCTCGAGAACGTCCTCGCCAACGCCGGCGCGGTGAAGAAGCCGAAGCTGCGGGAAAACCTGCTCGCCAGCCTCGACTCCGTCCGGCGAGGGCGCCAGCTCATCTCGCTCTACGAGGAGCTGCCGCTTCCAGTGCAGCTCGAGGACCTGGAGCGCAAGGCGGTCGACGAGCCGCGCGCGCGAAAGCTCTTCACCGAGCTGGAGTTCGTGCGACTGGTGAACGACCTCCCCCGGCCGGCGCCGACTCCACCCTCGGGTGCGCGCTCGATGGCGGGAACGCTCGACGACGTCCAGCGCCTGGTCGACAAGGCCCGCGCGGCCAGGCGCTTCGCCATCCTCACCCTCACCAGCGATGACGAGCCGCTGCGCGACGAGATCCTCGGGCTCGCCGTGTCTCTGCCCGACGAGTCGGTCTACGTTCCGCTCGGCCACCGTCCGGCCGGCGGCGCATCGGGCGCGCTCTTCGCACCGGCGGAGCTGAACGCGGCCAGGGCCATGGCGCTGCTCAAGCCGCTGCTCGAGGACGCGACCATCACCAAGGACGGCCACGATCTCAAGCGCGACCTGGACGCCTGGCGGCGCGTCGGTGTGAACGTGACCGGGCTGGGCCTCGACTCGCGGCTCGCCTCCTACCTGATCGATCCCACCGGTCGCGATCACTCGCTGGTGCAGACCGCGCGGGAGCGGATCAGCTGCGAGCTGCCCCTGCTGAAAGAGCTTTGCGAGCGCAGCGGAAAGGGGAAGAAGGCCACGCCGCTGGCCGAGATCTCCGTCGACGAGACTTCCGCGGCCGCCTGCGCGCTGGTGGAGGGCGCCCGCAGGCTGTGCGAGGCGCTCGGGGAAGATCTGCGGGCGGACCCGGAGCTGCTCGGCCTGTATTCCGAAATCGAGAAACCGTTGATCGAAGTGCTGGCGAACCTGGAGCTGACGGGCATCCGGGTCGACGTTCCGCGCCTGCAACGCCTCTCGGACGAGATCGGCCGGCAGATCGATGCGCTGCTGCAGGAGATCTTCCAGCTCGCCGGCGGCGAGTTCCTGCCCGCGTCGACGCAGCAGCTCGCCGAGGTGCTCTACAAGCGCCTGAACCTTCCCGTCCTCAAGCGCGGGAAGACAGGGCCCTCCACCGACCAGGAAGTATTGGAGGAGCTGGCGCAGCAGCACCCGCTGCCGGCGAAAGTCCTCGAGCACCGCCAGCTCACCAAGCTGAAGAGCACGTATCTCGACGCGCTGCCCGCGGTGATCGGCAAGGACGGCCGCCTGCACACCACCTTCGATCAGGCGGTAGCGGCCACGGGCCGGCTCTCCAGCGTCAACCCGAACCTGCAGAACATTCCCATCCGCACGCCCATCGGAGCGAAGATTCGCGAAGCCTTCATCCCGGAACCAGGCTGGAAGCTGCTGAGCGCCGATTACTCGCAGATCGAGTTGCGCGTGCTGGCGCACATCTCCGGCGACCCCGTGCTGCGGGCGAGCTTCGAGTCTGGCGAGGACCTGCACGCGCGTATCGCCGGGGAGACGTTCGGGGTGCCGCCGGCGGAAGTTACGCGGCAGCAGCGCGACATCGCGAAGATGATCAACTACGGCATTGCCTACGGGCTCTCCGCGTTCGGCCTCGCGCACCGCCTCGGGCTGGAGCAGAGCGAGGCGGCGGACATCATCGAGAGGTACTTCGCGCGGTACGCAAAGGTGAAGCAGTGGCTCGACGACACCATCGCCCAGGCGCGCAGGAGCGGGATGGTGAAGACGATGTTCGGTCGCCGCCGGTACTTGCCGGACATCAACAGCAAGAATCCGGCGGCGCGCAGCGCGGCGGAACGAACCGCGGTGAACACGCCGATTCAGGGGACGGCGGCGGATCTGGTCAAGCGCGCGATGCTCTCTGTCGACGCCGCGCTACGCGGCGGCAAGTACAGGACGCGCATGCTGCTGCAGGTCCACGACGAGCTCGTGCTGGAAGCGCCGCCCGACGAAGTGGCGGAGGTCGGACCGCTCGTCAAGGCGAGGATGAGCGGTGCAGCCGATCTCGCCGTGTCGCTCGTCGTCGAGCTCGGCCAGGGCGACACCTGGGCGAGCGCACACTAGGCGGTCCCGACTCATCGGAAAGGGTATGCGACCACGCTTTGGCCTGTACGTGTTCTGGGATGCTTTCTGCTTCACTGCACGCTGATGGCGGCCGTGCCATGCCCCGTCCCGTACATCTCGGTCCCGGAAATGGCCTTCGCGACGCAGGCGGAAATGCTCTCGTCGCGCAGTGAATCCATGATCACCTGCGGTTCCCGGACGCGGCCATTCTGCACCGAGAAGCTGACGAGGAGCTTTCCGGCGCGATGCGCGCCCGTCGCGCACCGATCCAGAGCGCGCTGCGTGGAGGACAAGCGGGAACGGCCCTCGTTGTCCTGAGGGGTATCGTCGGAGTCGAGTGTCACCTTCTCGATCCGCACCTGGCGCGGTCCATTGCCGCCGACCGGCTCCCCGTCCTCGTTGGCTGCAGCCACGATTCCCTGTGCGCCGGTCAATTCCCACGAGCGCGCGCGGCCAGCGATGCGCCACGACTCCGCGGCAGCGCTTCCTGCGCAGCGATCGCCCGCCGGCTTGAAGACCACCACGAGCTTCAACGCCTTTGCCTTCTTTTGCTGGTTCCACGTCGCGACCTGCTCGGCCCGCGCATTGAAGGACACGTCGTCGATGCCCTCGAGGTCGAGGACGAGCATGTCATCGATCGCGCGCAGCGGGCGGTCGCCGTCGAGCTCGATCTGCTGATCCTGCGCGCGGTACAGACCGAACGCGAATCCCTTCGAGGGGACTTCCACGCGGTACCAATGCTCCGCCGCCTCGTCGCGCCGGGCCTTCGCCGCCTTCCGGGCCGCGGCCAGTTGTGCCGGGTCCAGATTCGACTCCGAGGGCTGCGCGCGCAGCGCCTCGCACAGCTCCTTGAGCTGCGACTTCTGCGTGAGCTGCACGACGTCCTGGCCGGGGGCTGCGGCGAGCAGCAGGATCGCGAGGAGCGGCATGGATCGAGGATAGTACAGTCTCGGAAATAGCCGCAAAGCCGCACCTCCGGTGCGGCAGCGGCTACCTAACCAGATGGACGGCACCGGGCAGCAGCGTGAACGTCGCCGGGAGTTGGCCGAGACGCTCGCCGTCCACTTCGATCCCGACCGGTTCTTTGTCGCGGGGCTCGACGCGCACGGTCCGAGCGGTCCGCGTCCGCGTTCCTTTCAGCCGGACGTGGGAGCCGTCGTACATGGACGCACCCTTGAGCACGAAATCGGAGAGACCGTAGCCGCTCCAGATGGTGACGTGGAACTGCCCGTCGTCGAGGCGCGCTTCCGGCGCCACCATCATGCCGCCGCCGAAGTACTTGCCGTTGGCGACGACGAGCGTCGTCACTGTCATGTTCTCGGCGAGCCCGCCGTCGAAGGACACGCGGATCCGCACGTCGTCCCAGCCGGCGAGCGCGCGAATCGAAGCGAGCTTGAACGTCATCTTTCCGCCCAGCCTCTTGCTGGAGCGATTCGCGATGTCGACCACCTCGGCGCCCACGCCCACCTCTCCGACGTTGATGAAGTAGCGGCTCGCCGGCGTGCCATGCTTCCCGGTGTAATCGACCCGGCCGACGTCGATCGCGCCCCGCTCACTCCTGAGGCGCGCGGCGCAGCGCGACAGATCGCGATCGAGCCCGATCGATCGCCGGAAGTCGCCTCCGGTGCCGCGGGGAAGCATCGCCACCGCGGCGTCCGGGCGGATTGGCTTCGCCGCTTCTCCAGGTCGCGCCGGATGGAAGAATCCGTTCACCACCTCGTTGAGGGTGCCGTCGCCGCCGACGGCGATGATGAGGTCGTGCCCCGCCCGGAGCGCCTCCCGCGTCAGATCGGAGGCGTGCATCGCGTGCTCGGTAAACGCGTGCTCGACGTCGCCGACAGCGGCGCGCACCGCGTGGGCGATGCTGTCGAAATGTCGCGCCGTCGCGCCGTTCGCGGAGCGCGGGTTCACGACCAGGAAAGGTTTCAACGCGTCCCCTGCGCGAGCCAGCGCGCAAGGACGGAGACTACCTCAGTCGCGCCGAGGGCGGCGGCGCAGGCGGGGCTGGAGGTGACCGCGGGGCCGCCCAGCTCCGCGCGGCGATCGTCGGCGACCTTCCGCGCGATGTCCGGGAGAGTCCGGGGCAGCAGCCCCGAAGCCCCGCAGCAGCTCGTGTCCACGCCGCATCGCGGCGGCTCGCGGAATGCCGAAATCGCGGCCGCGAGAAGAGCGCGCGGCGCAATGGTCTCGCGCAGTCCCCGGGCAAGCGCGCAGGGATCGTGGAACACGAGCGTCTCGGGCAGAGGAGGCGGGCGCTCGGATTCCGGCATCGCCACCAGCAGCCGGGCCAGGTAGGTGGTGATGTGCTCGACGCGAGAACCGTGAGGGAGCGTCCAATGGTCGCGCACGCCGGCCGCGCATCCGGGATCGAGCAACACCAGATGCACGGGGCGGCGTCCCCGCACGATCAAACCGCGCACCCGTTCGCCGTGCGCCGCGTGCAGCTCCGGGTGACCGCCCTCGAGCAGCTTGCGTCCGCAGCAGAGCGCGTCCTCGGGAGCGAGCTTGAGCGGAACCCCCAGCTTGTCGGCGACATAGAGTGCATCGCGCACCTCCTGGCCGCCGCGCGACAGCGCTTCGCAGCCGGCGAGGAGCGTCGCTTCGCCGCGCGTGACGGGCAGGCTCCTCCGCACCGCGCCCAGATCTCCCGTTTCGCCGTGTCCGCGGGCGGCGAAGCGCAGCGCCAGCTCCGACCAGGGGGACGGCGCCACGCCGGCGCGAACGGCGCCGGCCCGGGCGGCGAACAGCATCGCCGGAACGTCGTTGTCGTGTGCGCAGTGTTGCGCGCAGCGATCGCAACCGGTACAGCCGGCGAACGCCAGCGCCGCCGAAGCGTCGGGATCGCGGCCGCTCAGGGCCGCGAGCGAGACCTTCGCCCAGGGCGTCAGCGCTTCGCGCCCCTCTGCCTCGCTCACCGGACAGGCGAACCGGCACAGCTTCGGACAGAACTCGCAGAGCTCGTGTGCCCGCTGCAGCGCCGTCACGCTTCGACTCCGAGCGCCTCGAGCAGACGCTGCCATGGCGCCGCCGCGCCCGCCGATTCCCATCCCGGCCCTGCATCGCGCAGCCGCCGCGGCGCAATCACCCGCGTTCCGGCGGCGCGGGCGAGCGCGGCGGACTCGTCCGCCGGACGCGCCTCGGGCAGCGCGAGCATCGCGAACGCGCCGCCCGCGTGCAGCCCGAAGAGGTGCACGTCGCCGTGCGGCGACCAGGCGCGCAAGCTCGGCCAGCGCGCGTCCACCTCGACGGGATGTCCGTCCGCCGAGTCGCGCACCCAGTTGCCCGGGACGTCGGGCAGGAAGGAGCAGGAGGCGCGGAGGAGATGCGCGGCGCGGTCGCGATCGATGCCGGCGCTCTCGAGCCCTTCCCACACCATCGCAAGCTGGGCGCCGTCCGCGCCCGCAAGGATGCGGGCACGCGCGGGCGCCAGCCGGTTCTGGCACACCAAGGCAAGCGCGGAGACCGCGGATGCGAGGTCCGGACAGCTCCACGCGCTGGCGAGCGCCGGCGTGGCCGGGAACAGGCGGATGGACGCCGCGGCGATGATCGCAAGCCGCCCTGCGCCGCCGAGGGCGAGGTGATCGAGATCCGGGCCGACGGCCTTCGCCGGAGCGGCGCGTCCCTCGGCGATGCGGCCGTCGGCGAGGACGGCGGCCACCGTCAGCGCCGCCGTCTCGCGGCGCGCGCCGGGAACGCCGCGCAATCCGCGCGTCGGTCCCGCAAGCCAGGCGCCCACCGAACCGGCGCGAACGGAGGGCAGAAGCGGGCCCAGCGTACATCCCGCGCGGCGCACGGCGGATTCGAGCGCTGCAATCCCGCAGCCCGCTTCGACGCGAGCGATCCCGGAAGCAGCGTCGATGGAGGCGATACGATCGAGCGAGCCGAGGTCGAGCAGGACCCCGGAAGCGGGGGCGTTCACCGGGGCGTCGCCGCTGCCGCGCACGCGCAGGAGCACCTTGTGCGCGCGCACCACCGCCACCGCCCGTCCGAGCGAGGCAATACTCGGCGGAGTGACGCGGAGACCGCCTTCTCCGTCCTCGACGAGCGTCGCGCCGGTGGCGGAGAGGTCGTCGCGCAACGTCACAGGAGCAGCTTTCCGGGATTGAGGATGCCGTGCGGGTCGAAGGCCTTCTTCAGAGCGCGAAGCTGCCGGACGCCCTCGCCGAGCTCGCGCCGAAGGAAGAGCTGCCGTTCCGCGCCGACGCCGGAATGGTGTGAGATCGTTCCTCCTTCGTCGGTGACGGCGGAGAGCGCGGCCGTGACGACCGTGTCCCTGCGCTTCTGCGCCTCCTCGAGATCCGCTTCGGCGTCCTCCGGCGACCCGCGCGCGATCGCCGCGGCGGCCGCGCCGCCGAGTCCGAGCAAGGCGATCTCGATCGCGCACCCCTGCGGCGTCGCGTGGGCGAATCGCGCGCGCACGAAGGCGAGATCCTCCACCGCCCTCCGGACGGCGACGCAGAGCGCCTCCGCGCGATCCCACGTGGTCGCGAAGTCCAGCGTCTCGACGAAGGCGCCGGCTGCGAACAGCGGCGCCTTCATCCAGCGCACGCGATCCGCGGAAGCAAGACTGCGCTCTCCGGCCACGACCCCCTGATCCTCGCCGCGGGCGGCGTCGCAGATCCCCAGCGCTACGTCGCCTTCGCGCGCCCCGTCGTCCTCGGACGTCCCCTCGAAACCGAGCACCAGGAGCGCCGCCGAGGGCAACGCGTCCGCAAGACGGTTCAGCAGCAGCGGCGCGCGGAGCGAGAGACGCAGCGCTTCTGCCTGCGCTCCGTCGACCAGCCACTTGAGCGGCTGTGGAACGCGCAGCGGGCCGGCGCCGGCGAGCAGCGTGTCCAGCGGGTCGTGCAGGTGCGCGATCGCCGGACGCAGTCCCGCCCGCAGCACGTCGCGCATGCCGCGCAGCCCGTCGGCCAGAGAGGGAAACCGGATGCCGCGGACCCACCGCTGTGGCGGGCGCGGCCAGATGCGCAGCCGCGCCGAGGTGAAGATCGCGAGCGTGCCTTCGCTGCCGAGCAGCAGCGGCGAAAGGTCCGGCCCGCCGCTCGGACCGTCGAGGGTGCGGAGGATCTCGCCCGCGCCGTCGACCGCCTCGAAGGACAGAACCATGTCCGCGATGCAGCCGTAGCGCGCGGAGAGCATTCCCGCGCTACGCGTGGCGAGCCAGCCACCGACGGTTGCGCTGGGCAGTGAAACGGGACAGTGGCCGAGCGTCGCTCCCTGCTGCGCCAGCGTCTCCTCGAGGCGCTTGCCGATCACGCCGGCGCCGACCTCCGCGACGCGGTTGGCCAGGTCGACGTGCAGCGGCCGCGTCAGGCGCTTCGTGTCGAGGACGATTCCGCCGCGCACGGCGACGGCGCCGCCCGAGGTGCCGGTGCCGCCGCCGGCCGGCACCACCGGAACCTGCCGCTGCGCCGCGAAGCGCACGATGGCTGCGACCTGCTCGACATCCTCCGGCCATGCGACGACGTCCGGCGGGTGCGGAACGGCGCGCGCCTTCGTCCAGAGCAGCGCGGCAGCGGAGCAGTCGCGCGAGGCGGCCCAGAGATCGGCTGCATCGCACGACGCCGTGACCCCCAGCGCGGAGATCTCGCGCCGCAACGCCTTGCCTCGAGCGGTCGCGCTCGGCAGAGGGCCGGTCACCCGAGCTATCGTCGCTCATGACACCCCGCGTCGCAATGGAAATGTTTGCTCTCAGACTGTGCCGCGTGACGAGGGAATACGCCGTGGACCCGATCCCGCAATCCCCCAGGCGCTGATCACCGCAGCCCCGACCATGAAGGCCGCCGCTGCCCAGCGCGGAAACGGCAGCATCGCGCCGAGCGCCGCCCACGCTGCCGCCAGCGCCTGCGCGCGGGGCCACCGCGGATTCCACGGCGCCTGGAACAAGCCGGCGATTGCTCCGGCCGCCGGTGCCGCAACGATGGTGAGCGGTGGGTAGACCGCATGCGCCGCGCCCACGCCTACGCCGGCGAGCGCGGCGATCCCAATCCACCGCACGCTGACGTCCTTCAGCGCCAGCCACTGAAAGAAGCCCACGACCACACCGCCCACCGCGCCGGCGATCACGTCGCCCGTCTGCGAGAGGAACGGGAGCGTGAGGCGGAGGCCGTTCCAGACCCGTCCGGCGAGGTCCATGCCGAGGAGCGGCGCGCCCTGCGGCACCACGAAGGCGGCGACGACCATCGCGGCCGTCCAGACGAAGAGCCGCGCGGGATTCACGCCGGCGGCTTGTAGGTGACGGCGACGTGCAGCTCGCGCAGCTGCGCCGGATCGGCGTCACCGGGGGCATCGGTCATCAGATCCGTTCCCTTTTGCGTCTTCGGGAACGGGATCACGTCGCGCAGCGATTCCGCTCCGGTGAGCAGGAACGCAAGCCGGTCCATTCCCAGCGCGATGCCGCCGTGGGGAGGAGCGCCGAAGCGCAGGGCCTGGAGGAGGAAACCGAACTTCTGCTCCGCCTCCTCGGCCGAGATCCCCATGGCGGCGAACACCTTCGCCTGCACCGCGGGATCGTGCAGGCGGATGGAGCCGCCGCCGATCTCGAATCCGTTCAACACCAGGTCGTAGCGGTAGCAGAGGACCTTGCCGGGATCCCTCTCGAGATACTGAATGGATTCATCATGCGGGCGGGTGAAGGCGTGGTGCGCCGCGACCCAGTGCTTGAGCTCGTCGTTGTACTCGAACAGCGGCGGATCGACGACCCAGAGGAACTTCCAGGAGTCGGTCTGCTTCGGATCGCGGGTGCCGTACTCCGGGATGAGGCCGAGCCGCTTGCCGAGATGGAGGCGGAGGTTCGCGAGCACGGTGTGCACCATGCTCTCCTTCCCGAACTGGAAGAGCAGGACGTCGCCCGGCTCGGCGGCGGTCGCGGCGTTGATCGCCTCGCGTGCTTCCTTGGTGATGGATTTCGCGAGCGGACTCTGCGTCCACTCGCCGTTGTCGCCGACCTTCGCGCGCGCAAGCCCGCGCGCGCCCATCCCCTTGGCGATCTCCTCCAGCTTGTCGGTCTCCGTCCGCGAGAAGTTGGCGCTGGCCGGCACCTTGAGGGCCTTGACGATCTGGCCGGGCGTGATCGTCGAGAAAGATTGCCACATGGGAACGCCCGCGCCCTTCGACTCGGCGACGATGGCAGTCAGATCCACGTGCTGCATCCCGAAGCGCAGATCCGGCTTGTCGTTGCCGTACTCCCGCATCGACTGCTCGTAGCGCATGCGCGGAAACGGCTTGGGGATCTGCACCCCGAGCACCTCCCGCCACAGCGCGGTCACCAGCTCCTCGACGACGGCGAAGACGTCGTCCTGGGCGACGAAGGACATCTCCAGGTCGATCTGCGTGAACTCCGGCTGGCGATCGAGGCGCAGGTCCTCGTCGCGGAAGCACTTGACGATCTGGAAGTACCGCTCGAGGCCCGCCACCATGAACAGCTGCTTGAACAACTGCGGACTCTCCGCCAGCGCGTAGAACTTCCCGGGGTGCAGGCGCGCGGGCACGAGAAAGTTTCGCGCGCCGCCGGGCGTGTACTTCACGAGGTACGGGGTCTCGAGCTCGAGGAAGCCGAGGCGGTTCAGCGTCTGCCGGGTGACGGCGTTCATCTGGCTGCGCTTCATCAGCGTCTGCTGCAGCGAAGCGCGGCGGAGGTCGAGGTAGCGGTAGCGGAGCCGCTTGTCCTCCGCGGTGTCGAGCTTGTCCTCGATCAGGAACGGCGGCGTCTCGCTGCGGTTGAAGATCGTGAGCTGGGTGGCGTGCACCTCGATCCCGCCGGTGACCAGGCGCGGGTTCAGGTTGCTGCCGCGCGAGACCACCTTTCCCCGAACGCCGATGCAGAACTCGTAGCGCAGCTCCTGCGCCAGGTCGTGCACCTTCTGCCCCTCCTCCGCTTCGAAGACTACCTGCGTCAGCCCGGCCCGGTCGCGCAAGTCGATGAACACGGCGCCCCCGTGGTCGCGCCGGTTGTGCACCCATCCGAAGAGGACCACTTCCTTGCCGACGTCGCCCGACGTGAGCTCGCCGCAGGAGTGGGTGCGCTTCAGATCGCGAATGAATTCGGCCACGACTCGTCCTCCAGGGGCCGCTCCGGTTAACACGAATCGGCCGATCGGGCGAGCTTGCAAGCGGGCGGGCGGACGCGCCTTTGCTGCGGTTTGGCAGTCGCGTTGCACATTTCCGGCGCATGGGACGCTTCTTCCTCTCCGGGCAAACCACCTGCGCATTGCTCCTCGGCGCCGGCCTGCTGCTCCGGGCGCACGCGGCGCTCCGCGTTCCGGAGCAGGGGGCAACCGAGAACGTCAAGACGCGACCGGCGGAGATGGCGGGCGAGCGGGCGCCGCGGCCGGCAGTCGCGGTGGCGCAGGGGAGGTCGGGGAGCGCCCGGACTGTGCACGGAAATTCCCATAAGAGGAAGGGCTTCACGCACCGTGACGGGCGTCACCGCGTGCGCAACTGCGGCGTCGCACTTGCAGATCGTGGAATCAGGTGCGGTCAGGCGGGGGGTTCGGCACGTGAACTCGGGCGATAGCAGGACCAAGGGGAGGTCGTACGACCCCATCTGCGGCGCGGCGGTGGAGAGCGGCGACCGCACCCCGAGCAGCGAGTACAAGAAGCGGCGTTATTTCTTCTGCTCCGAGAAGTGCAAACACGAATTCGAGCGCGCGGCGGAGCGCATCCGCATGCAGGAGGCGGCCCGAGCCGGCGCGCTCTTTACGCACGGCAAGGTGAGGTGGGGGCTGGCCTGAGGGGTGGCGAGTCGAGGGACTACCCCGCCGGCAGCCAGCGCCGGCGGTTTCCCAAAAAGCGAACGAACGCGGAAGGGGCGCGGTCCGCCCGGTTGCGGGCCGCGCCTCTCGCGCATTCGCGGGCCGACCACTCTGCCGTCAGACCTTCACGCCCTTCAACTTCAACTGCAGCCGCTCCGCGCCGTTCCAGGTATCGATCGCCAGCTGAAACGCCGCGTCGAGCCGTGTACCGACAGCTAGCGCGGTGCCGCCGAGATTGAAGCCGATTGCGTCGAGGCTGGTCGGATCCTCCTCGGCGGCGCATGCGCCGGCCTCGCCGAGGCGGAGCTTCAAGTGCCCCGGGCCGGCGCCGCGCTTGTCCGGGAGCAGGCGGACCTCGTGCGCCGCCAGCTCGCGGCAGAAGAAGACCGGTTCGGGGTTTCCCGCGCCGAACGGCGCAAGGCGGCGGAGCTGCGAGGCGAGCTCCAGGTGGATCTCGCGGGGGTGCAGCTCGGCGTCGATGCGAAGCCGCGCAGAGAGCTGCTCGGCGTCCAGCGCTTCCCTGCCCTGCGCTTCCAGCGCATCGGCGAACGCGCCGATGCGGGCGGTATCCAGAGTGATGCCCGCCGCGTGCTTGTGGCCGCCGAACTTCGTCAGGTGGTGCGCGCAGCGGGCCAGCGCGTCGTAGAGATGAAAGCCCTCCACGCTGCGCCCGGACCCCTTGGCGACACCGCCCTCCTCGGCAATGACCAACGCGGGCCGGTGGAACCGTTCCACCAGCCGCGCCGCCACGATTCCGACCACACCGACGTGCCACCCCGACGACGACACCACCAGCGTCCGCCGCTGCTCCGGCGGTCCGAGCTTTTCCGCATGCGCGACGGCCTCGCCCGCGATCCGCGCCTGGAGCTCCTGCCGCTCGGCGTTGGCGCGGTCTAGCTGTTCCGCGAGCACGCGCGCCTCGCGCGCGTCCTCGCTGAGCAGCAACCGGACGCCGACGGACGCGTCGTCGAGCCTTCCCGCGGCGTTGATCCGCGGACCGAGCTTGAACCCGACGTCGCCGGCGGTCACCTCGCCGGCGAGTTGCGCCACCGACTTGAGGGCCAGCACGCCGACGCGGCCGCCCCGCGCCAGCTCCTTGAGCCCGAAGTGCACGAGCACGCGGTTCGGTCCGGTGAGCGGCACCACGTCGGCGATGGTGCCGAGCGCCACCAGATCGAGCACCTCCCGCAGGTTCGGTTCCGGTCGCGCCGCGAACCATCCCGCCTCTCGCAGCCGCTTGCGCAATGCCAGCAGCAAGTGGAAGGCGACGCCGACCGCGGCCAGCTCGCGGCCCGGAAACGTGCATCCCGGCTGGTGCGGATTGAGAATGGCGACCGCGCGCGGCAGATCCTGCGACGCGGTGTGGTGATCGATCACCACCACGTCGAGGCCGAGGCGGGCGGCGGCGTCCACCTCCGCCACCGCGGTGACGCCGCAGTCGGCGCTCACCACCAGGCGCGTACCGCGGGAGGCGATCTTCGCCAGCGCCTGCGCGTTCAGTCCGTATCCTTCGATCAGCCGCTGCGGGACGTAGAAGTCCACCTTGCCGCCCAGCTTGCGCAGCACCGAAACCAGCAGCGCCGTGCTGGTCACGCCGTCGACGTCGTAGTCGCCGTAGACGCAGATGGGCTCGCCCTGCAGCAGCGCGCGCTGCACGCGCGACACTGCCGCCTCGATCCCCTTCAGCTCGAACGGATTGGGCAGATGCTCGAGCCGCGGCTCGAGGAAACGCTCCGCTTCCGCCTGCTCGCGATACCCACGCGCCCAGAGGACGCGGCCCAGCGCCGCGGGCACGCCGAGCGCCGACGCGAGCCGGGAACCTTCCTGGACTGCGTCGCGGCCGGTTCCGTGCCCGAACTGCCAGCGCATCCACGCGTGTTAGCACGCGGGTCCGACAAGAACGAATCTCTAACCTGTACAGTCTCGGAAGTAGCCGCAGAGCCGCACCTTTCTGTGCGGCAGCGGCTAATCAGCGCGCCGCCGCGGTGCGAGGCTGCTCCGGTTTCTTCGGCTTGGGCCGCGCTTCCTCGATGGCCTTGCGCTGGTCGGCGTGCTCCTCCAGCCAGATGGTCATCGGGCTCGCGATGTACCAGGTGGAGTACGTGCCCGAGATGATGCCGACCAGCATGGCGGCAGCGAAGTCCCAGATGGTGCCGACGCCGTAGAGCAGAAGCCCGAGCAGCGAGAGCGCCGTCGCTCCCGAGGTGAGGATGGTGCGGCCGAGCATCTGGTTGATCGAGAGATTGACGATGTCGCGCAGCGGCCGGCCCTTGTGCGTGCGCGCGTTCTCGCGAATCCGGTCGTAGATGACGATGGTGTCGTTCACCGAGTACCCGACCACCGTCAGGATCACGGTCACCGACGTCAGGTTGAACTCGTGCCGGCTGACGAGGAAGAACCCCAGCGTGATGATGGCGTCGTGCACCAGGGCGATGACCACGCCCGGAGAAAAGCGAAAGTCGAACCGGAACCCGACGTAGATCAGGATCATCCCGATCGCGTAGACGACCGCGAGGATGCCGTCGACCCGCAGCTGCTTTCCCACCTGGGGACCGACGTAGTCGGTCCGGACGACGTCGACCTGGTCCTGGCCGTACTTCTCCCGCAACGCGGCGCCGATCTTGTCCGCCGTCCCCTGGGTGATGACGGTGTACTCCTGCTCCGCCCCTTCGCGCGCCACCAGCTGCCGGATCTCCTTCACCGGCGTGCCCTGCTTCTCTACCGCCGAGCGCAGCGTGTTCTCGTCCACGGCCTGCTTGAAGAAGAAGTCCAGCTTGTCGCCGACCTCCGGGTCGAACCGAAAGCTCTGCAACCCCGGAAGCGCCTGCGAGACGGACGCCTTGATCTGCTGCGCCTTGTCGGGCGTGAGCAGCGCGATGCGCTCCACCCGGACGAGGAACTGGTTCTCCGCCTCGTTGCCGTAGCGCTGGACGGTGGGCTCGCCGAATCCCTGGTGACCGACGAGGTCGCGGATCTCGCCGGGCTCGACCGGCTTCTTGAAGTGGACCTGCAGCTCGGTGCCGCCCGCGAAGTCGACTCCGTAGTTCAGGCCCGGCCAGACGATGACCCCCACGAGGACGAGCGCGTTGACGATCAAGGACACGACCACCGCGATGCGGCGGTACTTGACGAAGTCGTGCGTGGTGCCGGGCTTGATCAGATCGAAATACTTCATTTCCATGACGCGGCTCCTAGAAGGTCACGGCCTTGTGGAGGCGGCCATGCGAGACGAACCACTCCACGATCGCCCGGGTGACGACGATGGAGGTGAACATCGAGGCGAGCAGTCCGATGATCAGCGTGGTGGCAAATCCGCGCACCGGCCCCGAGCCGTATGCGCGGATCACGAACCCGGCCACCAGCGCGGTGACGTGCCCGTCGAAGATGGTCCAGAACACCTTGTCGTAGCCGGTCTTCACCGCCGCCGCGATGTTCCTGCCCGTCTTCAGCTCCTCGCGGATGCGCTCGTTGATGAGCACGTTCGCGTCCACCGCCATCCCGAGGGTGAGCACGAAGCCCGCGATGCCGGGAAGCGTCAGGGTGGAGTTGATCGCGGCCATGATCGCCAGCACCACGAGGCCGTTGAGCACCAGCGCGACGTCGGCGACCAGGCCGGAGAACCGGTAGTACACCGCCATGAACGCGAGCACCGCCAGCAGGCCGATCAACGCGGCCATCGATCCCCGGCGGATCAGCTCCGGCCCCAGCGAAGCGCCCACGCTGCGCTCCTCGAGGATGCGCACCGGCGCGGGCAGCGCACCCGACTGGAGGAGCAGGACGAGCTGCCTCGCTTCCTCAACGACCTCGTTGACCGGCTTCAGGCCGCCGAGATGGATGGAGCAGATGCCGCCGGGAATCTCCGTCTGGATGATCGGCGCCGAGTCGACGGTGTCCTCGAGGACGATCGCCATCCGCCGCTTGACGTTTTCCTTCGTCAGCTTCCCGAACAGATCAGCGCCGGTGCGGTTGAACCGCACTTCGACGTAGGGCCGGTTCCCCTCACCCGGTGAATTGTCGAAGCGAACCGCCGCGTCCGTGATGTACTCGCCGGTCATGCCCTGCTTCTGATCGAGGAGCCAGGAGCGGTACGTCGCATCGGCGCGGGCGCGGCCCTCGACCTTGCCGATGGCAAAGACGTGCCCGGAGGGCGCCTTGTCCTTCAGGTACTGCACGAGCGCCGCCCGATCCTTCGACTCCAGATACGGCGACGACACGAGCGCATCGCCCGCGCCGTTGTACCGGTCCCAGTTGAGGGTGACTCCCGGCGGCAGGTCCTTGAGCTTGGTGACGGTTTGATCGGTGTCGTCGACGATCTTGAACTCCAGCTGCGCAGTCTTCCCGATCAGATCCTTCGCCTTCTCCGGATTGGAGTACCCGGGAAGCTGGACCAGGATCGACGCGTCTCCCCGCTTCGCGATGGTTGGCTCGGAGACGCCCCACTTGTCTACGCGGTTGCGGATGGTCTTCACCGCTTGGTCCACGGCGCTTTCCTTGAGCGTCTTGACCGCGTCGTCCTTCATGGCGAGCTCGATGGTCTTGCCCGAGGTCCGGCGGACGTACATGTCGTTGAAGTAGCCGATGACCTCTTTCCCCTTGTCGAGGTCCGGAACCGTCACGCTGACGATGCCGGTATCGGGATCGCCCCGGACGTCCGCGCCCTTGACGCCCTTGCGGTCCATCTCCGCAGCGATCTCCTCCGCGCGCCGCACCGCCTTCTCCCGCACGGCGCGGTCGACTTCGACGCCCATCACCAGGTGGATTCCGCCCTGCAGGTCGAGGCCGAGGTTGAGGTGCTTCGCCGGGGCCCACTTCGGCCGCGCCTTCTCGAAGACGCTGGCTTCGTTGCGCTCGCCCGCAGGCAGCCGGAAGTAGGTGAAGCTGGGCACCAGGGCCCAGACCGAAAAGACGGTGACGGCCAGAATCAGTCCGGCCTTCCAGTACCACGCGCGATCCATCCGCTCTCCCTATTTCTTGGCGGGCTCTTCGGCCGGCTTGGATTCCTCGACCGTCTTGTACGGCCCCTGGATCTGCGCCTTGAGCACGCGCAGCTTCACGTTGTTCGCCACCTCGACGAACACCAGGTCGCCGGCGACGCGGTCCACCCTGCCGACCACGCCCCCGGAGGTGATCACCTCGTCCCCCTTCCCCAGCTTCTCGAGGAAGGTCTTGTGGACATTCTGCTGGCGAGCCTGCGGGCGCATGACGATGAAGTAGAAGATCACGAAGAACAGTGCAGCGGGCACCAACAATCCGAACGCGCCGAAGGGCGACTGCTGCTGATCGGCGGCCTGGGCGAGCAAGGCAAACACGGCGGCAATTCTCCTGTTTTGCGCCCGAAATCGGGGCCGGACCTTCTAGCACCCACGCCCCGGATGGGCAAACGGGCAGCGGCGCCGATCAGCTCGCGGCGCGCCCGGTCCCCGCGCGGCGGGTCTCTTCGTCCAGCCGGTGCATTCCTTCCAGGAGAAGCTCGGTGGCGGACTCGCCTTCGCCTTCGGGCAGGACGCCCTCCGGTGTCCTGATGAAGGTGAACTGGCCGTGATGCAAACGGACGAGCCCGAACCCGACCTCCCGAATGTCCCGCTCGTCGGTCGCCGACGATGCCGCCCAGGTGACCTGGCCTTTGACGACACCGAGCGCCCGCTCGCTCGCATCGCGCCCCCGCACCAGCAGCAAGCCCGTCTGCCGGCCGTGGGCAAGTACACTCAGTAGATCGGACAGTGGCAATCCCGAGAGCTCACCCCACAGGACGGGGGTGAACCCGGTACCGCCTGCCACCAGCTCATGCACGGCGGCGAGATGGAAGCTGCGGTGATCCACCTCCTGCTCAACCTCCTACCTTGGTGTCTTACTCCCCCCCGGTGAACCTTTCCAGAATGCTGCTCGCGTATTTCCCCGCCTCGCGGCGTTCGATCGCGTCGCGCACCCCCTTCATGAGATCGAGATACCAGGTGAGGTTGTGGATGCTGTTCAGCCTGAACGCGAGCAGCTCCTGCGCGGCGAAGAGGTGCCGGAGGTAGGCGCGGGAGAACGTGGCACAGGTGTAGCAGCGGCATTCCGGATCGGGAGGCCCGGGATCGCGCGCATAGCGCGCGGCCTTGATCTGGAGGCGCCCGCGACGCGTGAACAACAGGCCGTTGCGCGCGACGCGGGTGGGCAGCACGCAGTCGAAGAGGTCGATGCCCGCGAGCGCGCAGCGCAGCAGATCTTCCGGGGTGCCGACGCCCATCAGGTATCGCGGTTTGTCCGCCGGCAGCAGGGGCGCGGCGCGCTCGATTCCTTCCCACATCGCCTGCGGCTCCTCGCCGACGGAGAACCCGCCGAGCGCGTTGCCGGGAAAGTCCAGCGCGGCGATCTCCTGCGCGTGGCGGACGCGCAGGTCCTGGTGGAGCCCGCCCTGGACGATCCCGAACAGGGCGCGGTCGCTCCGCGGATCCTCCAGGAGCCAGGTCTCCTTGCACCGCCGCGCCCACCGCGTCGTCCGGGCCAGCGACTCCTCGTGGTACGAGCGCGGGCTCTGCGAAGGAGGGCACTCGTCGAAGGCCATGAGGACGTCGCCGCCGAGCTGCAACTGGATGCGCGTCGCGCTCTCCGGAGTCAGCTCCTGCCGGCTGCCGTCGAGGTGACTGCGGAAGACGGCGCCCTCTTCGGTGATCCGGCGCTGTTCGGCAAGCGAGTAGACCTGGAAGCCGCCCGAATCGGTGAGGACGTTGCGGTCCCAGGACATGAACCGGTGCAGTCCACCCATCTCCGCCACCAGCGCAGGGCCAGGACGAAGCAGCAGGTGGTACGTGTTCGCCAGGACGATCTGCGCGCCGATGCGCTGCAGATCGTCGGGCGCAATCGCCTTCACGGAGGCGGCGGTGCCCACCGGCATGAACTGCGGCGTGTCGACCTCTCCGTGAGGAAGCAGGAGCTTGCCCCGGCGCGCGGTGCCGTCGGTATGGGTGACGGTGAACTTCATGCGATCAGCATCGCGTCGCCGTAGGAGAAGAAGCGGTAGCGGGCGGCGATCGCTTCGCGGTAGGCAGACTTGATCCGGTCGAGTCCGGCAAAGGCCGCGACCAGCATGAAGAGCGTGCTCTTCGGCAGATGGAAGTTGGTAAAGAGGCCGTCCACCATCCGGAACTCGTACCCCGGCGTGATGAACAGGTCGGTCGCTCCAGGTCCGGGGCGGCCGCCGCAGGCCTCGAGCGTCCGCAGCGCCGTCGTTCCGACCGCGATCACGCGCCCGGCGCCCTGCAACGCGCGCGCGGTCTCTTCAGGAACGAAGTACCGCTCGCGGTGCATGCGGTGGTCCTCGACGCGCGCCGAACGGACCGGCAGGAAAGTGCCCGGACCCACCTGCAGCGTGATCGGGGCGACGACGATGCGCCGGGAGCGGAGCGCTTCCACCAGCGCCGGAGTGAAGTGCAGCCCGGCGGTGGGCGCCGCCACGGCGCCGCGCTCGCGCGCGAACACGGTTTGGTAACGCTCCCGATCCGTCGGCCCTGGAGCGTGCCGGATGTACGGCGGCAGCGGCAGCTCGCCGCACCGATCGAGGAAGTCCCACAGCGCATCGCCGTGCAGCGGCAGGCGCACGACCAGCTCGCCACCGCCCAGGACCCGCGCGATCCCGATCGAGGTGCCGAGGACGTCGACACGCATCCCTTCCCGCAGCGGCTTGGATGCTTGCCCGAGCGCGAGCCATTCTCCCTCCGCGAGCGGTTCGACCAGCAGCAGCTCCACCTTCCCGCCGCTGCCTTCCTTGTGGCCGTGCAGGCGCGCCGGGATCACGCGCGCGTCGTTCACCACCAGCACGTCGCCCGGGCGGAGCAGGCCGGGAAGTTCGCGCACGGCCCGGTGCTGCAGGGCGCCCTCGGTGCGCGGCAGGAACAGCAGCCGCGAAGCGTCGCGCTCCGGCAACGGCGCCTGCGCGATCAGTTCCTCGGGCAGCTCGTAGTCGAATTCGGCGACGTCCACGAGGGCGCTTCTATAACCTACGCGTTGTCGACCTGATCGGCGATCTCGTAGACGCCCATTTGCGGCAGGCACATGCCTGCTTCGGCGGCGCTCGCCAGCACCCCGTCCTCGACCCATTCCTGCAGCCACTGCCCGGCGAGCGTGGGATCGTGCTGCGGAAGCGCGGCGCCGCGATCCGTGGCCCATCGCAGGTTGCGCGCCTCGTGCTCCCCGACCGGCGGCGCGGCGATGAACGGCAGACCCAGAGCGGCGAAGAACGTCAGCTCGGAGGGCTTGCTCCACAGCGCATCGGCGCGCGCGATCAGCGCGTTGAACCGGCGGATGTACGAGAACACTTCCGGATCGTACAGCAGCTCCGTCCCTCCGTGCCCGGCAAGCCCGCGCCCGGCCAGCTCCGCGCTCAGCGCCGAAGCCACCTCCTTGCGCACGCCGGCCACCAGCGCCAGCCGCAGGGTCCCGTCGCGGATCTGCTTCTCCATTCCCGAGATCAGCGTCTTTGCAAGTGGCACCTGCGCGCCCGCGCCGCCGACGGCGAAGACGATGAGCGGCGCCTCTCCTTTCCTTGCGATGCGCTCCATCCGCGCGCGGAAGTTCCTCTTCAGCGCGGCCCGGTCGCGGCCGACCAGCTCGGGAGGCAGCGGATATCCGGTCACCCGGATGCGCGACCGCGGAACGCCGTACGATTCCATCCGGCGCCGCGCCGAGTCCGCCGGCGCGAAATACAGGATGCTGGTGCGCTTCGAGTCCGGAGGCGCCCAGACCCGATTCACGTCGCTGTCCGTGATCACGCAGTGCAGCCGCTCGGCGCCGTGCATCTCCGCCAGAATGGCCGCGGCGTAGAAGGTGGCGATCAGCGGCGCGCCCGACTCGCGCAGGTACCGGGCCAGCGCGCGCCCGACGCCGGCGCGGGCCGCGCTGCGCATCCAGCGGGTGCCCTGCGTCGGCCCGGACAGATCGCGCTTGGGTGCAGGGGACGGAATGGCCGTGATGGTGTTCAGCAGCGCACGCATCGGAGCGCCCGCCGTCGGGGCTTGCGACATCCGGGTGAGGGGCTCGTACAGCTTTCTGATACCGGCCCAGAACGCCCGGTCGCGCTTGCTGCCCACCGGCGGAGCGTCCATCTGGACGACTTCCGTCGCCAGATGGTCGGCGAGAGCGGCGGCGGGCCGCAGGTGGCCGTATCCCATGTCGATGGCGGCGACCACGGGCTTGATCATGGAGGGCGGTGTCGTCTGCGAAACGCAGCGCGCTGTCAAGGGACTCGCGGATGGGAACGGCGATGCACACCCTGCGAGCTACCATGCTCTCGACCGACATTCCGGTGCTGCACCTCGTGAACCGCTTCTGGATCGGGGGCGCCGAGCGCCAGTTCGTCGAGCGTCTGCGCCGCCACCCGGCCGGGTTCCGCGCCGTCGTCGGTTGCCTGGAGACCTCGGGCCCGATGCTCGAGCCCGTCCGGGCCATGGGATACGAGCCCGAGGTCTTTTCCCTCAAGGGCACGCTGCTGCAGGCGAACACTGCGGTGCAGGTCGCGCGCATGGCCGCGCTGATCCGCGCCGAGGGAATCCGGATCGTCCACTCCACCGACTTCAACACCAACCTGCTCGGGTTCGCGGCCGCCCGACTGTCCGGAGCGAAGTCCGTCATCAGCCGCCTCGACCTCGGCCATCTGCGCGCGGGATTCGGCCGGTGGCATCGGGAGACGGAGAAGCTCACCGCGCGTTTCGCCGACCTGGTGGTGACCAACGCCGACGCAGTGCGCGAGGTCTGCATCCGGGAAGAAGGCGTGAAGCCCGAGAACTGCGTCGTGGTGCGCAACGGAATCGACCTCGAGAGCTTCGACGCGCTCGCCGCGCAGGGGTTGAAGGCTCCCTTGCCGGTTCCCGACGACATGCCGACGGTCGCCGTGATCGGCAACCTCTGGCCCGTCAAGGGCCACCGCACGCTCGTCGAGGCCGTTGCCCGCCTCCCCGAGGAGCTCCACCACGTGCGCTTCCTCTGCGCCGGCGAAGGGCCGGAGCGCGAGCACCTCGCCGAGCGCATCGCGCGGCTCGGCCTCGCGGAGCGCGTGCTGCTCCTGGGACACCGGCTGGACATCCCCGGGATCCTCGCGCGCGCCGGCGCCGCCTGCCTGTGCTCGAGCGCGGAGGGCTTGTCCAACGCGCTGATGGAAGCGATGGCGGCGCGACTGCCCATCGTCGCCACCCGCGTGGGTGGAAATCCCGAGCTGGTGCACGACGGCGACAACGGCTTTCTCGTACCGTTCGGCGACGCTGACGCGCTCGCGTGTGCGCTGCGGACGCTGCTCTCGTCGCCGGAGCAGGCCCGCGAGATGGGACTGCGGGGCCGGCGCCGCGTCGAGACCGATCTCTCCATGGACCGGATGGCGCAAGGCCACGGCGCGCTCTACCGCCGCGCCCTGGGTGCCGCGCCGCTGGTGCGTGAGCCCGAGCTGCGCGCGGCGTAAGATGGATCCGTGCTCCGGGAAGCGCTGGCGGTGTATGGCAGGCACTTCGGCACGCTGGTCCTGACCTGCGCGGTCGCGCTGCTGCCGGCGAACCTGCTCGCGGCAGGGGCCGTGGTCTTCGGCCTCGCCTCTCTCGGATCGGGTGGATTCGCCGAGGCGCAGACGCACAGCGAACAGATCCAGCAGAAGCAGCAGGATCTGCGGGACAAGCCGCCCGCCAGCACCGAAGCGCGGGACGAGCGGACGCGGCAGCTCGGCCGTGAGGCGTTCGAGGGCGGAGCCGCGGTCGATGCGCGGCACATCTTCGAAAACCTCTTGCCCATTGCGTACGCCACCGCCATCGTCGCCGGCCTGCTGCTGGCGGGGCTCTTTCTCGCCCACGCCGCGGCGGTGCCGCTGGTGCTCGGATTCGTCGAGCGCAAGACCGCTGGACCGGGGCACGCCTGGGCGGTGGTCGCCTCGCGCCTCGGCGCACTTTTCGGAACCGGTCTCCTGGGCGCGGCGCTGGTGGCGCTGGGTGCGGTCTTCTTCATCCTGCCCGGCGTCGTGCTCGCAGCGGGGTTCTCGCTGGCGCCGCCTCTCGTCATCCTCGAGGGTATGTCGGGACGTGCGGCGCTGGAGCGGTCCTGGCGCCTTCTGGGTGGGCGCTGGGCGCACGCGTTCCTGTTCTGGGCGCTGATCGTCGCCTTCTCGGTCCTGGGGTCCGCGGCAGCCGCGCTTCTTCCGGCGGGCCCGTGGCGCCCCGCTGCCTCTACGCTGATCCGCGTCCTTCTCTATCCGCTCCCGCTGACCGGGCTCGTCCTGCTCTACCGCGATGCAACTCAGTACATGCGGCGGACCTCGGCGTCCGGATAGTAGTGGGCGAGGATGTCGCGGTAGCCGGCGCCCGCCAGCGCCCTGCTCCGCGCGCCCCACTGGCAAAGGCCGACGCCGTGGCCGCTCCCCCGGCCTCGGAAGAGCGCCGTGGCTCCTTCCGTGCTCACCTCGAAGAGCAGCGAGGGGATCCGGTTGTAGCCGAGCAATTGCCGGAGCTCGACGGCGGACAGCGGCCGCGTTCCCGAAGACGTCGCCAGCGCCAGATCCTTCGCCCGCCCGCTGGCCGTGCGCGTCTCGACAGCGACCCCGCGGATCTCCGCCTGGATCCGCTGCGCTTTCCGCAAGGCCGCGGTGATCTCCGCCAGCGGCAACCGCACTGTCCACTCCCTCCGATCGTCGTCGCTGTCGCCGCCGCGAATGTACGGCGCGGCGCCCGGCTCGAGATGGAACGCCGCCTCCGCGCTCTCGCTCACCCCACCGCAGCTGGCGCTGAACCACGCGGCGATCGGCGCCGCTCCATAGGTCAGGACCTCGCCGGCGGTCGACCGCGCCGCGTCGAGCGCGGGCTGCGGCGGGCGGGCGGCGTTGCGGTAGACCTGGTCGAGCACGGAGGAGCCGAGATGCGCGCGAGCGCCGGGGCCTTGCGCAACCTTCTGCGCGACGGCGAACGTGCGCGCCGCCACCGCCTGCGCGCGGAGCGCCTCCGCCGGCCACTTCGGGGACACTTCGCTGGCCACGACCGCCGCGACGTACTGCTCGAGGTCGACCGCATTCACGGCCACGAGCGCGCCGCGGTCGATGAACACCTCCAGGCGCCCGGGCAGCTCGCGGCCGTCCACTCGAACCGGCCCGGGAAACTCCGCGGAGGCGACCGCTTTGCCGTCCACGGTCAGGACGGAATCGACGACCGCGAGCGCGTGGTTGCGTCCCCCGGCTTCGATGCGCGCCGCGCGCTGGCCGCGCGCGACCTCGATGCGGATCTCCTCGGCCTGTACGGCGAGGCCTGCGCAGAGAACGACGACCGCGGCCGCACGCATCGCGCGCAGCGTGCCGCAGTGGACGTCGGCAAGCAAAAAACGTGTACAGCCTCGAGCGGTAGCCGCAAAGCCGTTTCGGTGCGGCAGCGGCTAATGGCGAGCTGTCGAACCTTCCTCCTTCACACCGCGGACGGTCTGGCCAACCTCGCCCTCGCTCTCCGACTGCGCCAGGTCCTGCAGGCTGATCACGCCCACCGGCTTCTTCTGCGCGTCGCAGACGAGGATCCGCTGCACCTTCCGCTGCTGCATGAGCTGGCGTGCGCGGTCGACGTCCTCTTCCGGCCGGCAGCAGACAACTTCGTTGCCCCCGAAATCGCTCAGCTTCGCCGACTTCGGGTCCACGCCTTTCGCCACCACGCGGATGACGATGTCGCGATCGGTCACCGTGCCGACGGCAATTCCGGACTGGTCGACGATGGGGACGAACCCGATGTCCTTGTCCGCCATCAGGCGCGCGACCTCCTGGACGTTGGCGTTCATCTGCACGGTTGCGGGGTTCTTCGACATGATTTCCTGACAGCGCATTGCGGCCTCCTTCGAGGTCCGTAATGTGCGTTTCGCACCCACCCGCAGCCAGTGCGGCACAGAGGCGGTACAATCGGCTGCTCGTGCTCTCGCGTATCCGCCGATCGCTCGCCCTCAAGCTCATCCTCGCCTCGGCCATCCCCTCGGCTCTGGTGCTCCTCACCGGTCTCGGCGCTCTCGTCGCGCACAGCCACCGCATCGCCCTGCGCAACCCGGCGATGGCGTTCGACGAGCTGCGCACCGGCGCCATCCTCGGCACCCTGCTGGCGCTCACGTTCGCAGGGATGACCATCGCTCTCGCGGCGCGTCATTTCCTGCTCAAGCCCATCCAGGCGCTCTCGCGGGTGATGGCTCGGGCCGAGCTCGGCGAATTCCTCGTCCGCGCCCGGGTACAGACCGAGGACGAGCTGGGGAGGCTCGCCCGCAGCTTCAACACGATGCTCTCGCGGATCACCGACATGGCCGTGACGGACATCGAGACGCGCGCCTCGATGGCGCGGATGGAGCGCGATCTGTCGCTGCAGGCCGAGCTCCAGGCGGTGAACGAACGCCTCGGCGCGCACGTCGGCGAGATGGAGCTTCTCCTGGAAGTCTCCAACGCCATCTCCGGAACGCTCGATCTTCCCGAGCTGCTCGCGACTCTCGGGCGCCAGGTGTGCGCGCGGTTCGGGGTCAGCGAGTTCTCGGTGATGCTCGTCGACGATGCGACCGATCAGCTGGTCGTCGAGGCCGTCGCGGGCGACGCCCCGCGGAACGCCCGCGGCATGCGCTTCCATCTCGGCGAGGGCATCACCGGCGAGGTGGCCGCGCGCGGTCAGACCGTCTACGTCAAGGACGTCGCCAAGGACCCGCGCTACCTGCAGCACAAAGGCAAGGACCCCAGCGCCGGCTCCTTCCTGGCCGCGCCGCTGCGGAGCAAGGGGCGGATCCTAGGGGTGATGAACCTCAACCGCCCGCGCGAGGACGACTTCAGCGCCCAGGAAATCCGCCTCGCCGAAGCCATCGGCGCCCAGGCGGCGCTGGCCATCGCCAACGCCCGCCTCTACCAGCAGACGCTGGAGCTGTCGTTCACGGACCCGCTCACCGGCGTTCCCAACCGGCGGCAGCTCTTCCTCCGCCTGGAGAACGAGCTGTCGCGGTCGCTGCGGTTCGGAGACCCGCTCTCCGTCCTGATGATCGACCTGGATCTGTTCAAGCGGATCAACGACGCGCACGGCCACAGCGTCGGAGACGGCGTGCTCCGCGGCGTCGCACTGGCCCTGCGGCGAACCATCCGCAAGATCGACGTCGTCGCCCGCTATGGCGGCGAGGAGTTCTGCGTGGTGCTGCCGCGCGTCGCCAAGCCCGAGGCGTTCGAGGTCGCGGAGAAGCTACGCCGTGCGGTCGCCGCCACCACCGTCCCCGGTCCCGAGGGCCATCCTGCGCTCTCGGTGACCATCTCTGTCGGCGTTGCAACACTGGACACCGACGCACAGGACGTTGTCGGCCTCATCGACAAAGCCGACAGCGCGCTGTACGAAGCCAAACGACTCGGGCGGGACCGGGTCTCGATGGCTACGCCGCTCCATCGGGCGAGTGCCTGACGCACTGCGCCCCTTGCAGCGCCTTCCGCCGATGCGCACCCTCCGCCCCGGGGGCGGACCGCCTTGCGGCGGCTGCAGGGTCGGGTGGGTCAGGGGGAGGAAAACTCGATGCTTTTCGCAGTCCTGGTTCTCGGCGCCGGTTCCTCCGTGGCGCCCGCGGCCGACCGGTCCGGGGAGGCCGGCGTCCAGTCGATGGTCAACGAGGAATCGCCCGACGTGTTCCTCGCCAAGGCGACGCTGCAGCAATACCTGTCGCGGGTCGTGCGCAAGGACTGGGACGGAGCCCGGCGGCTCACGCATGCGAGGACGCTGGTCGTCATCGCCCACATGAGGCGGCGCACCGGAGTGGAGCGCCACAATCTCGCTCCCTGGGCGAACCGCGAATCCGAGCTCAAGACGTTCAGGTTCACCGGCGCGCGGCAGGTGTCGCCGGGCGCGGTTCTCATCCAGGTCAGCGAGGACAGCTACCGCACCGCGGAACAGGGGATGTCGGTGGACGACCCGGCGGTCTATCTCATGTTCAAGTCGCGCGGCGGATTCGTCGTGGGCGACAAGAAGGCCGGGGTCGAGTTGAGCGACGTCAGCGACCATTCGGTACGAGCCGGCTATCCCGGATACGTCGACCAGCAGGTCCAGGCGCAGGCCCGGCGAGAGTCGGCGCTCTTCGACGGACGACATCGGTAAGGCCTTACCGAAACTCAGCCCCCGCGATGTACGCGAGGTGGTCCCGCGCCTTCGCGATGTCCGCCTCGTACTTCAGGATGATCGCCAGCGTATCCGCCACCAGCTGCGGCTCGAGCGTCGCCGCGTTCAGGATCGTCAGCGCGCGCACCCAGTCGAGCGTCTCGCTGATCGACGGCGGCTTCTTCAGATCGAGCTTCCGCACCGCCTGCACCGCCGCGACCACCTTCCGCGCCAGCTGATCGGCCACGCCGGGAACGCGCGAACGCACGATCTCCAGCTCGCGCTGTGGCGTGGGGAAATCGATGTACAGGTGCAGGCATCGCCTCTTGAGCCCATCCGACAGCTCGCGCGCTGCATTGGAGGTCAGGACGACGCGCGGCGTGTGCACCGCCCGGACGGTGCCCAGCTCGGGCACCGTTACGGCACTGTCGGCGAGCACCTCGAGAAGGAACGCCTCGAACTCCGGGTCGGCCTTGTCGATCTCGTCCACCAGCAGCAGTGCCGGGTCCTTCGATCGGATGGCCGCGAGGACCGGTCGAGGGAGCAGGAACCGTTCGCTGAAGAAGAGATCGTCGGAGCTGGCGATCCGTTCGGCCGCTTCCGCCAACGTTCCCGTTCCGGCGATGGTCTCGGCGATCTTGTCCTTGAGCAGCTGCGTGTAGAGAAGCTGCTTCGCGTACTCCCACTCGTACAGCGCCTTGGACTCGTCGAGGCCCTCGTAGCATTGCAGCCGCAAGAGCGTGCGACCCGTGGCCTGGGCGAGCGCCCGGGCCAGCTCGGTCTTGCCGACCCCCGCGGGACCTTCGACCAGGATCGGCTTCTCCAGCCGGTCGGCCAGAAAGGCGCTGGTCGCGATCTCCGGCGACGGCAGGTAACCCGCGCCGCGGAGGCGTTCCGCCGCGTCCTCGACGGTCTGCAGCGCGTGAGCCATCGCGCGTTGTGTAACATGCCACGCACCGCGCAGGGAGTTTCGCACTGGCACCCCTCGTGCACCCCCTCCTCGCGTGAACCGGAAACTGGCGCTCATCCTCGCGGCGATCGTCCTTCCTGGCGGTTTCATCGCCCTTTTGGGCGCCATGTTCCTGAGAGCGCTCGGCCAGACCGAGCGGGGCCGCAAGGTGTTCGCCCTGGCGCGCAAGCGCGTCCCCCGGTGGCGCCGGATCGCGCCGGCGTTCCGGGAACGACAGGTTGCGTAGGAAAAGCGCTTCCGCTGGGTAAGGGAGTTCCTACGCCTCGTCGCGGTGAGCGCCGACCTCGATCCGGATCGCCAGCGGCTCGCCTTCCATCTCGCGTACCGCGGCGAAGCACGAATCGCCCGTGCAGGTGAACTCCACGCTCACGCGCGTGTCTCCGATGCGCAGCCGCTCCAGCCTCACCCGCTCGAGCGGTTTCGGCAGGTGCGGGTTCACGATCTTGAGCGTCTTCCTCGGCGCGTCGGGATAAATGCCGAGGCAGGCGCGCAGCATCAGGAAGAGCGCTCCGGAGGCCCACGCCTGCGGGGAGCAAGAGACCGGATAGCTGACCACCAGGTCTCCCTCCGCGCGCCCCATGCCGCAATAAAGCTCCGGGAGGCGATAGTGGCGGAATTGGCGGCACGCGTCGTACGCGCCTGCGAGCACCTGCGCAGCGATCTTCTGCATGCCATAGTTCGACAGCCCCATCGCGATCAGCGAGTTGTCGTGCGGCCAGATCGTGCCGTTGTGGTAGCTGAGCGGGTTGTACGGCCGCTGCCCCTTCGCCAGCGTCCGGATTCCGAACCCGGAGAAGCTGTCCGGCGACAGCAGCGTCCGCGCGACCCTGCGGGCGCGCACCTCGGGGACCGCGCGCGAGAACAGCAGGTGCCCGGCGTTGGACCCGACGGTTTGGACCTGGCGTTTGTCGGCGTCCAGCGCGAGGGCATACATCCCCGCCTTCTCCATCCAGAAGGCCTCGTCGAGGCGGCGCACGAGCTGTTGCGCCGAGCTCGTGCAGCGCGCGGCGTCTTCGCGCCGGCCGAGCTGCCGGTACAGGCGCGCCATCCGCCGCCACGCATCGGCGCAGTATCCCTGCACCTCGACCAGCGCGATGGGCGGCTCGGCGGGGGTGCCGTCGGGGTGGGGGACGCCGTCCCAGGAATCCTTCCAGCCCTGGTTGCGGAGACCGCGCTCCGTCTTGCGCTGGTACTCGATGAAACCGTCGCCGTCCTTGTCGCCGGACTGCTCGATCCAGCGCAGCGCCGCTTCCGCCGCGGGAAGGAGCTGTTGCGCGGTGGCCTGGTCGTTCGTCCACTGAATGTATTCCGTGTAGAGGACCAGGAAGAGCGGCGTCGAATCCACGCTGCCGTAGTACGGCGTGTGCGGGACCTCGCCGGTACGCGCCAGCTCGCCGCGGCGGATCTCGTGCAGGATCTTGCCTGGTTCCTCCTCCCGGAAGTCGTCGGCCTTCTTTCCTTGGTGCGCGGCGAGGAACAACAGGGCATCGCGGGCGATGTCCGGATTGACGGGCAGCGCCTGGAACCCCGTGATCAGCGCGTCGCGGCCGAACGGCGAGGCGTACCAGGGGACGCCGGCGGAGATGACGCGCCGCCCGTCCCAGAACACGGAGAGCGCCTTGAGATCGGCGACCGCCTGCGCCAGGGCCCAGTTCAGCGCCTCTTCGTTGGTCTCGAACCTCGCGCTCGCTTCCGCCCACTGCCGGTAGTCCGCGCGCGCGCGCGCAACCCGCTCGTCGAATCTCCTCGGCGCCGGCGGCTGGGAGGGAGGGTGCGACCCGGGATACAGCCAGCCCGCGTCCGGCTCCTCGCTGACGATGGGCGGCGGCCGGTACCCGGGTTGCCGCGCGGCATCCGCGGCCTCGCGCACCGACGTCCCGGAGCGGACGGCGTGCAGCGAGGGAAGCGCGTGCAGCTCCAACCCTGCGCACTCGTTCGGGCCGAGGTGGAAGTGGAACCGCGCGTGGCCGCCTGCGATCTCGTCGGGAGCGCGCCCTGGAAAGAACACTTCGGCGCGATAGAGGACGCCGTCCCGGCCCTGGTAGCAGAAGACGACGCGGTCCTCGGACACGATGGGATGGAAATACGTCCCGCGCTCGCGCCGCCTGGCGCCGCGGACCTCGAACTGATCGGCGAAGTCGGAGGCGAACTCGTAGTCGACCCAGTAGTCGATGTCCCGGACGAGGTAGTTCGTCAGCGTCAGCCGCTCGACGAAATGATCGTCGATGAGCTGCTCGCGGCGGATGTGCAGGAAGTTCACCGGATCCTGGAACACGCCGCCGAAGTGGGTGCTGGTGACGGTCAGGTCGACCTGCGAGGTGTACTCGGCGCGGGTCTGGGTCGAGAGCACGACCGGAGGTCCGCCGGCCACCGTCAGGCGCAGCTTGCTGAGAAAGCGGGTGTCCTCGAAGTAGGCGCCCTGGTCGCGCGCGCCAGGCGGCCAGATGTCTCCGACGCGCCCCGTGACGGCGAAGAGGTTGCCGCGCTTGAGGACCAGCTTGTCGGTGCCCGTGGACTCCGGCAGCGAGCCCAGATCCTCGTAGCCGAGCAGCTCGGCCGCGCCGACGGTCGTCAGCGTGCCGTCGCGCACCTCAGCCCTCCGCTGCCGCGGCGTCGCCTGCGGCAACGAATGGCTCGGCCTGCGCCCGGCGGTACTGCTCGAGGTAGTCGTCGGCCATCCGCGCCGCCGACCAGCGCTGGATAGCCCCTGTGCGGATCCGCCGGCGGTCGAAGAGCTTGTCGGCGATCCGGGCGGCGGCCACCATCTCCGCCGGATCGTCGCAGATCACGCCGGTGATGCCGTCGTCGAGGATCTCCGGCACCGCTCCGCGCGACGTCCCCAGCACGGGAACGCCGCTCAACATCGCCTCGATGGTCACCAGGCCGAAGGGCTCTTCCCATTCGATTGGGAAGAGGAGCGCGCGGGCGCGGGCGAGCAGCGCGGCCTTGCGGCTGCCGCCCACGGGTCCGAGCTCGAGCACGCCGTGCCGCGCGATCAGCGGCTGCACCTCGGCATCGAAGTAATCGCGCTCATGCGGCTCGCCTGCCATCACCAGCGGCAGCCTGGCTCGGGAGGCGACCTCGATCGCCGCCGCCACTCCCTTTACCCGGTCGTAGCGCCCGAGGAAGAGCAGATAACCCTGGTCGTCCATCGGGCGATAGCGCGAGGGATCCAGGCCGTGGTGGACGACGGCAGCGACCTTGGCCGTCTCCTGCCGCGCCTGCGATCGGCTGATGGCGATCAGCCTCACTTCGGGCGTGCGCGCATAGAGGTCGCTGAGCTCTGGCACGTGATGGTGGTGGAGGGTGCAGATCACCGGCCAGGGAGAGATGCGCGCCATCTCCACTGCCGCCGGCGAGTGGACGTGGACGACATCGAAGCCGCGCGGATCGCGGGCGGCGTCGCGCAGCGACCAGGTGGCGTGGACCCGCTCGATGTCCCGGTCCGGCGGCCATTGCGCGGCCGGAAAGTAGGAGCGCACTTCGATTCCGGGAAGGTCGGAGTCGCCGGTCGCGTACACCACGACGTCCGTTCCCTTCGCCGTCAGTGCCTTGGCCAGCTCGGCGACCACGAGCTCGGTCCCTCCGTATCCCTTGGGGGGCACCGGCACGAAAGGCGTCGAGATGAGCGCCACCCGCAGCGTCATCGTCCCTCCGTTGAGGATTCAACGGAGCGAACGGTATGCATTCAACTACGGACAGGCACAGCGGACGGTCGTCAGGTGGGACGGTAGACGCGGTAGTCGATCTCCGGGAAGAGGTTGTCGCGCCCTTCCACGTTGGACAGCCAGCCTTCGTCGATACCGGGACCCTTCAGCTGGTCGTAGAGCCGCGAGAAGCGTAGCAAGTGCTCGCGCGTCCGGCGCACGGCATAGTCGACCATCGTGCCGGTCTTGATGATGAACGCCCAGTCGGACGACTGGGCGAGGAGCAGCTCCCGGGCTGCCTGGTTGAGCGCCCGGCGGGTGACTCCGCTCGCGTCGTGATGCATGCGCGCGAGCTCGATCATCCTCTCGGACGCCTTGTGTAGATAGCGGTAGATCCAGTCGTTGCCTTCGTCGAGCCACACCGCCGCGTACCCGCCGGCGCCCCACGAGGACATCGGCGGCTGCGCCAGCTGTTGCTCGGGGTGCTCGGAGAGATAATCGACCGGAGACTTCAGCCGCAGCACGTCCTGGTCGCGGGCGGCCTTGCGGATCAGATGGTCGAGGAAGATGGGGCCCTCGTACCACCAATGCCCGTACAGCTCGGCGTCGTACGGCGAGATCACGATCGGCGGAGGGCCCTCCCGGAACGAGGCCTGGAGAAACTCGATCTGCTTGGTGCGGTTGAAGAGGAAGTTGCCGGCGTGCGCCTCGGCGCGCGCCCGCGCCGCGGCGGGATCGTAGGGCTCCTTCTCTCCGAGAGCGACCTTGCCGGTGATCCGGAAGTACTTGATGCCGGTGTTCTTCCGGTCGCCGGTCGACTGGATGTAGGGCCGGATGTAGTCGTAATCGAGGTCCCAGCCGATGTCCCGGTAGAACTCGCGGTAGACGGGGTCCCCCGGGTATCCGTGCTCGGCGCTCCACACCTGCATCGAGCTCTCGGGATCCCGCGCGAACGCGGCGACGCCGCTCGGGGTGTACACCGGCGCGTACACTCCTCGCCGCGGCCGCGGCACGGCGTTCGCCAGCGCGTGCGAGTCGACGAAGAAGAAGCGGATGTTCTCGGCGGCGAGATAGCGATCGATCCCCGGCGCGTAGCCGCATTCCGGCAGCCAGATCCCTCGGGGGTCCCGCCCGAAGTGCATGCGGTAGTGCATGCAGGCGACCTGGATCTGCGCCCGGATCGACTCGGGATGGACCATCAGCGGCAAAAAGCCGTGCGTCGCGCCGCAGGTGATGATCTCCACCGCCCCGGCGTCCTGCAGACGCTTGAAGGCGCTCACCAGATCGCGCCGGTACCGATCGTGGAAGAGACGGCGGAGGTGGTAGAGGTGCTCGCGGTAGTGCCATGCGAGGGGTCCGAAGCGCGCGTCACCGCGGGTCCGGTGCACTTCCTTGTCGCAGAGCTCGCAGAGCGCATCGAGGCGCTTCGCGTACCGGGACATCAAGAGCTCGTCGCGGAGCATGCCGACCAGCGGCGGCGTCAGCGTCATCGTGATCCGGAAAGGGATCGCGTCGTCGACGCAGCGGTCGAACACCTCGAGCAGCGGAAGATACGTCTCGGTGATCGCCTCGTAGAGCCAGTCCTCTTCCAGGAACTCGGGATACTCGGGATGCCGCACGTACGGGAGGTGGGCATGAAGGACGATCGAGAGGGCGCCGTAGCTCACTGGTCGTCCCCATCCAGATCGGGGATCATGTGCGTCGCGCTCCAAGGCAGCTTGCCGCCCGGGCTCGAGCCGAACGGTCCGCCGACGCTCGACCCACTGAACGGACGCGGCTGCAGCCGCCGCTCCCAGCCCGCCGGCGCGGCGCCGCCGTAGTTGAGCGCGCGCCCTGCGGAGATGCCTGAGGCGATCGGCTGGTCGAGCGCCAGACGCAGGTAGAACGCCTCGAGCTGGTCGGAGGGAATCGCCGGAGGCAGCCGGATCGGCCTGGCGGCCCGCATCAGCCTGGCGCCGCGCTCGCCCACCGCCCACAGCTCCGGTCGAAGCTCGATCCCTGCGGGCAAGTCGCGCACGTACCACCCGCGGGCGTCGAGGTGCACTTCGGTCTCGCGCACCAGCTCGCCGCTGCCGTTCCGCGCGTTCCACAGCTTGAGCACGGAGCGGGCCGGGCCGAGGCCCATGAAGGCCTGCTCGATCTGCTGCGGCGAGAAGTCCCAATAGACGAACAGGGTCGTCGGATCGCGAACCAGCCCCACGAGCCGCGCATCCCCGTAGGCCCAGGGAAGCTCTCCCAGCCCTTCGTTGACGTGTCCGTGCTCCGGCTGTGGCGCCGCGGCTGCCGGCGTATGGACGCGGACGTCGGACTCCGGAACGATGCCCGGCGGCGAAAGCGGAATCCCGGGGTGCGAAGGTTCCCCGCGGTGCTGGTCGTGCACTTCCTGCGCGCTGCCCCGCTCCTGCCCGTTCTTCGCCGGCGGCGCGGGCGCTGCGGCCGTGCGGGCCGTATCCGGAGCCGGCCGGTCCGGAGGATCCGGCGTCGGCGAAGCAACGTCAGGTGTCGCACCCGATTCAATGGGCGCGCCAGCGCTGGATTTCGAACGTTTCGTCATCGGATGTGGTTCGGAGTACGACCGCGCCGCGAGACATAGATCGCAGCCAGCCTGCGCGCAACGCTTCCTCGCTCAGCCGCGTCACGGCAGCGACACGGGGTTGTGCGAAGAGCTACGGACCCGTCAGCGACTGCGCGTTGCGCAAAGCATAGTCCCGGAGCGCTGACTGCACATCTGGCGCAGGGCTGCTCGCATACTCCCGGTAGAGCTGGGCAGCCCTGCTCGGTTGACCGAGCGCACGGTACGCCTCGGCGAGCCCGAACAGCGGCGAGGCAAGCGACGGATCCGCCCCGCGCGCAGCGGAGTAGTCGGCGGCAGCCGAGTCGTAGTCGAGCAGACCCATCCGGGCGGACCCGCGCGCAACGAGCGCCACGGCATATCCGGGCTTGCGGCGGAGCGCCTCATCCAGGGCGGTCAGGGCCTCGCTGTAGTTGCGCTCATTGATCATCCGGACCGCCACGGTGTAGCGCTCGCGAGCGCCCGCTTCGTCGACCGCGGGCTTCGGCGGAGCCATCTCGGGCTGCGACGGAGCGGTCTCGCGCTGCGACGGGGCGTAGCTGGCGATCCGCGCGGCGTCGGCGGCCGGCTTCGGCGGAGCGAGCGCCGCCATCCTCTCCCGCGAGGCGCCGATGCCCTGCTGTGCCCTTGCGTTCCTCGGCTCGAGACGGAGGGCGCGCGAGAACGATTCCACGGCCTCCAGGTCGTGCCCCATGCGCGCGTAGGTTTCGCCGAGCTTCACCCAGACGGTGGCGCTGCCCGGGTCCTCGCGCGTCAGGTCTTGGTAGGCGAAGAGCGCGTCGCGGAAATCCCTGGCCGCGAGCGCTTTGTCACCCGCGCTCACCAGCGAGAGGGCGTCGGCGGCGAGCAGGACGGCGACAAAGAAGGACATGCCTGGAGAGTACCGGCGGATCCGGCGGGACCAAAATTCGCGGCCCGCGCACCCGGGACCACCGTCGCGCACAACAGGCCGTGCCAAGAGCAATAGCGCCAAACCCCGCAGCTCCGCTGCGGGGAGGCGCTAGTCGATCTTACGGTCGATGATGGTCGCGATCCCCATCCCGTAGCCAATGCACAGCGTGATCAGCGCCCGCCGCTGCCCGGTCCGCTCCAGCTCGTGCAGCGCGGTGGCGAGCAGCATTGCACCGGTCGCGCCCAGCGGATGTCCGAGCGCAATCGCACCGCCGTTGGGATTCACCTTCTCCATGGGAATCCCCAGCTCCTGCGCGACGACGATGGGCACCGGCGCGAAGGCCTCGTTGATCTCGAAGATGTCGATGTCGTCGATCGACAGCTCGGCCTGCGCCAGCGCCTTTCGGGCGGCCGGGATCGGTCCGGTCAGCATCAGCACCGGGTCGCTGCCCGCGACCGACATGGAGATGATGCGCGCGCGCGGCTTGAAGCCGAGCGACCGCGCCCGGCCCTTCGAGGCGATCACGACCGCGGCGGCGCCGTCGACGATCCCGGAAGAGTTGCCGGCGTGCAGGACGCCGTCCTCCTTGAACGACGGCTTCAGCGCAGCCAGCGCCTCGAGAGTGGTGCCCGGGCGAGGATGCTCGTCGCGGTCGAAGGTCCGCTCGCCGAGCTTGAGCGGAAGGATTTCGCGGGAGAACCAGCCGTGCTCGATGGCGTTGGCGGCCTTGCGCTGCGAGGAGACCGCGAACTCGTCGAGCTGGCGGCGGCTGTATCCCCACTTCGCGGCGATCATCTCCCCGGAGAGGCCCTGCGGCACGAGATTGGGCCACTGCTCCACCAGACCGGGCGAGGCGGGGCCGTCGCCCCCGATGGCATCGGACCCCATCGGCACCCGCGTCATGTGCTCGACTCCGCCGGCCACCACCAGCTGTGCGGCGCCGCTGCCCACCGCCTGTGCGCCGAAATTCACTGCCTGCAGGCCGGAGCCGCAAAAGCGGTTCACGGTGGTGCCGGGCACTTCGACGGGGAGGCCCGCCGCCAGCACCGCTCCACGGGCGACGTTCATCCCCTGCTCGCCCACCTGCGTGACGCATCCCATGATCACGTCGTCGACGTCCTCGGGCCTCACGTTGGCGCGCTCCAGCGCGCCGGTCAGCGTGCGCGCCAGCAGATCGACAGGGTGCAGCGACGAAAGCGCGCCCTTCCGCTTGCCACGGGCGGTCCGGACCGCATCGATGATGATCGCTTCTCCCATGCTTCCGCCCTCATCCCTCAGGGATGCCGAAATGGATTCTTGCGAACGATGGTCTGGGCCCGCTCGGCGCCAACCGACACGGCGATGGTTTCGACGCCGACGAGCTGCTCGACGCGCTCGATGTACCGCCGGGTATTCTCGGGCAGCTCCCGGTACTCGCGCTGATCCCCGAGCCGCTCCTTCCAGCCTGGCAGCTCCTCGTAGATCGGCTGGGCCTGCTCGAGCAGCTCGGGGTCGGAGGGGAACTCGGTGACGGTCTTTCCGTTGGGAAGCTTGTAGCCGATGGCGACCATCAGCTTCTCGAAGCCGGTGAGCACGTCCAGCTTGGTCATCGCCAGCCCGGAGAGCCCATTCACCCGCGCCGCGTAGCGCAGGACCAGGGCGTCCAGCCATCCGCACCGGCGCGGGCGCCCGGTGGTGGCGCCGAACTCCGCGCCGATCTTGCGCAGCTTGTCGCCGGTGGCGTCGGTCAGCTCGGTCGGAAGCGGGCCGTTGCCGACCCGCGTGGTGTACGCCTTGGTGATTCCAATGACCGAGTGGATGGCCGTCGGACCCAGTCCCGCTCCGACGGCGGCATTGCCGGCGACGGTGTTCGACGAGGTGACGTACGGATACGTACCGTGATCGATGTCGAGCAGCGTCCCCTGCGCGCCCTCGAAGAGGACGGCGCGGCCTCTCGCCACCTCGTGGGAGAGGACCTCGCTCGCGTCGCCCACGTACGGGCGCATGCGCTCGCCGAGCTCCAGCGCCCACTCGATCAGGGGCTGCAGCTCGCAAGTCTCGCCGCCCAGGGCCTTGATCTGCGAGTTGGCCTCCTTCAGGCGATCGTCGAGCTTGTTTTGCAGCGCCGGCGGCTTGAGGAGGTCGCGGATGCGGATCCCGCGGCGGGCTACCTTGTCCTCGTAGCAGGGGCCGATTCCGCGACCGGTGGTGCCGATGGCCTTCTGTTTCTCGCGGCCGGCGTCGATGCGCTTGTGGTACGGCAGGATCACGTGGGCGTTGTCGCTCACCACGAGCTGTGCCGGGTCGGCGAGCAGCCCGCGGCTGCGGAGAAGATCGATCTCCTCCATCAGCGCCTCGGGATCGACCACCACGCCGTTCCCGATGATGCACTTCTTGCCCGGGTGCAGGACGCCGCTCGGGACGAGGTGGAGCACCGTCTTCACGCCGCCGACCACCAGCGTGTGCCCGGCGTTCGCCCCTCCCTGGTAACGCACCACCACGTCGGCCCAGGAGGTGAAGAGGTCGACGACCTTCCCCTTCCCTTCGTCGCCCCACTGCGCGCCGACGATCACCACGTTGGACATGGAGATGTCCCTATCACGGGGGCGCGCCGCGGCGGTACGTGGCTGGAGTCGCGCCCTGCTCCTGCAGCTCGGAATGATCCGCCGATGCTTCGAAGACGCGCTCGGTCAGCGCGCCGCCCGATCCGCGGATGAAGATCGAGATCGAGCGGCCGGCCGGGGAGAACTCGCCCCGCGCGGTCACGGTGGGCGGCTTGCCCGAGAGCACCGCTGCCTCCTTGGGCGCGTTGAAGAGCAGCCAGTCCTTGGGAGCCGACTGACGTTCCCAGGTTCCCACCAGCCAGGAGATGTCCGCTCCCGCCGTGGACACGGCGGGCGGACCCGCATCGACCGGCGCCGCGGCCCTGGGGGCGGCGGCATGCTGCTCTTGCCGCCCGCGAGAGCACCCGAGCAGGAGCGCGATGGCCAGCGCGGCGGTCGGCTTCACAGGTTGACCTGATGCACGCTGCGCACGTTCGGGAGCTTGCGCAGACGCTCGAGCACGTCGGGCGCGGCGACCGAGTCGACGTTCACCAGCGCCAGCGCCTCTCCGCTCTTCCGGTCGCGGGCGAGAGCGAACTGGGCGATGTTCACCTGCGCCTCACCCAGCGTCCGCCCGACGTTGCCGATCACGCCGGGCTTGTCGTCGTTGTGCATGACGAGGATTGCGCCGTCCGGCACGGCCTCCAGCTCGAACTTGTCCACGCGGACGAGGCGCGGCTCCCGCTTTCCCACGATGGTCCCGGACACCGAGGTGGTCATCTCCTTGCCGCAGCGCAGGCGGACCGTGAGGAGGCTGGCGAAGTCGGGCGTATCGCTGGTCTTCACCTCCTGCACCGAGAGCCCCCGCTCGCGCGCCAGCGCTGGAGCCGAAACCTCGTTGACCGGTTCGGCGAGGAACGTGCCGAGAACGCCCTTGAGGACCGCGGCGGTGAGCGGCGCCGTCGGGTGCTGCGCCACCTCGCCGGCGTAGGCGATCTCGATCTGCTCGGGCGCGCCGCACGCGCCCTGCGTCGCGAGCTGGCCGGCGAACGTGCCCAGCTTCGCCGCCAGGCGGAGGAAGGGTCCCAGCCGCTCCAGCACCTCGCCGGTCACCGAAGGCACGTTCACGGCGTTGCGGACGGTCCCCGTGGTCAGGTACTCGACCATCGCCTCGCAGACGATCACCGCGACGTTCTGCTGCGCGTCCTCGGTGCTGCCGCCGAGGTGCGGGGTGCCGATGAAGTTCTCGCAGGCGAAGAGCGGGTGATCGGCGGGCGGCGGCTCCGTCTCGAAGACGTCCAGTGCCGCGCCACCCAGCCGCTTCGACTGGAGCGCCCCGGCCAGCGCCTTTTCGTCGACGAGGCCGCCGCGGGCGCAGTTGATCAGGAGCGCTCCCGGCTTCATCTGCGCGATCTGCGCCGCGCCGATCATGTTCTTCGTCTGTTCCGTCAGCGGGACGTGCAGCGTGATGGCGTCGCTGCGGCGGAAGATCTCCGCCAGCTGCACCAGCTCGACGCCCAGCTTCGCCGCCGCCTCTTCGCTGAGGAACGGGTCGTAGGCGATCACCTTGAGCCCGAACGCCTTGGCACGCTGGACCACCAGGGCGCCGATGTTCCCGGTGCCGATCACGCCCAGCGTCTTGCCGAACAGCTCCCGCCCCGAGGCGAATTTCTTCTTCTCCCACTTGCCGCCGCGGGTGCTCTGCGAGGCATCGGCGACCTGGCGGGCGAGCGCGAGAAGGAGCGCGACGGTGTGCTCTGCGACGGAGACGCTGTTGCCGCCGGGGGCGTTCATCACCACCACGCCACGACGGGTGGCAACGTTGAGATCGATGTTGTCCACGCCCGTGCCAGCCCGCCCGATCACCCGCAGCCGGGTCGCCGCTGCAAGCAGATCGGAGGTGACCTTGGTCGCGCTGCGGACCGCGAGCGCGTCATACCCGCCGATGACCTCCCTCAGCTCGGCGGGCTTCAGTCCGGTGCGGAAGTCGACCTGCGCCCCGGGGATGCGCTCGAGAATGGTCTTCGCCTCGGGAGAGAGATCGTCGGAGATGAGGATGCGCATCAGCGGCCTCCGGCGAACGATTGCTGCGCGGCCGCCAGTCCCGCTCCGAGCTCTACGCGGGCCCCGAGGTCGTGCAGGCCGCGCTCGACGGCGCCGATCACCACCAGCATGTCGAAGTCGTCGAAGTATCCGAGGTGGGCGATGCGGAAGATCCTTCCCTTGGCGCCGTCCTGCCCGCCCACGAGCTTGATCCCGTATCGGTTGAAGAGGTGCTTGACGAGTTTTTCGGAATCGACCCCGTCGGGCGCCACCACGGTGGTCATCGCGGACGAGGGGCTCTTCGAATAGAGCGTCAGCCCCAGCGCCTGCATGCCGGCGCGCGCCGCCCGGGCCATCCGTTCATGGCGCGCGAAGACGTTCTCCAGGCCCTCCTCGCGGAACATGGCGAGCGACTCGTCGAGGCCTTCCACCAGCGCGATGGCGGGCGTCCACGCCGTCTGGTTCTTGCGCTGGTTTTCGCGCTCGCGCTTGATGTCGAAGTAGAAGCGGGGCAGATCGGCCGACTCGTTCAGCTTCCACGCCTTCTCTCCGGCGGCGAGGAAGGCGATCCCCGGCGGCAGGCCCAGGGCCTTGTGCCCGGCGCTGACCAGCACGTCGATGCCCCACTCGTCCATCGGCAGTGTCATGGCGCCGAGCGCGCTGATGGCATCGACCACCAGGATGGCGCCGGTCTTCGCCGTCACCTGGGCGAGCTCGCGGATCGGGTGGTAGACGCCGGTGGAGCTCTCGTTGGCCTGGACGTACACGGCCTTGGCTTGCGGGTTCTCGCGCAGCGCGCTCGTCACCGCCGCCGGGTCGACGGGATGTCCCCATTCGCACTTGAGCGTGACCGCGTTCACCCCGTACGCCTTGGCGAACTTGCCCCAGCGCTCCCCGAACTTGCCGCCGTCGACGACCACGGCGGTGTCGCCCTTGCGCAGGAAGTTCACGAAGGCGGCCTCCATCGCGCCGGTCCCGCTGGCCGCGAACACGAGGACGTCCTGCTTCGTCTGGAAGAGCCAGCCCAACCCCTCGCGCACGCGGCCGAAAACGGCCTCGAACTCCGGCGAGCGGTGGTGGACGATGGGCCGCGCCATCCGCAAGGAGAGCCTCTCCGGGACGGGCGTCGGACCAGGGGTGAGCAGGCGGATCTTCTTCACGGCGCTCCTCCTCAGCGGTGAAGGTTGGATAGGGGTGTTAGCGCGGCGTGTCAAGACGCCGCTGCAGCGATCACCAGACGTCGTCCAGTGAAAGAATTTCGCGGGCTTCCGCGACCGTCGAGGGCTCGCGGCCGATGTCCCGGGCCATCCGGACCGCCTTCTCCACCAGCTCGCCGTTGGAGCGCGCCATCCGCGTTCCCTGGGCGTCGAGATAGAAGTTGTCTTCCAGGCCGACGCGTACGTTCCCGCCCAGCGCCAGCGCCGCACAGACCATCCGCCACTGCTCGTGCGAGATGCCGATCACCTCCCAGGTGCTGCCTTCGGGCGCCTCGCGGGCCTGCACCGCGAGGTTCTCGGCGGTGGCGCGGATGCCTCCGAGGACGCCCATGATGAAGCTGAACTGCAGCGGCCGCTTGAGCAGGTCCTTGTCGAGCAGCGGCCAGACGGAGTTGGTGTGGCCGACGTCGAAGCATTCCAGCTCCGGCTTCACCCCGGCTTCCTTCATGACGGCGAGCAGATACGAGATGTCCCGGAACGGGTTCTCGAAGACGAAGTCGAAGACGAACTCCTTCCGCTTCGCGGAGTACTTCGCGTAGTTCATCGAGCCCATGTTCAGCGCGCCGAGCGCGGGGCGCACCTGGGCGATGTGCGCGACGCGGCCCTCCATCGGACCGAGGCCGCCGGTGGAGAAGTTGAGGATCACCGGGCAGCGCCGTTCGACCTCGCGCCGGATCGCGGCGTAGACGGCCGGCTCGTAGGTCGGGCTACCCTCGTCCGTGCGGGCGTGGATATGGACCACCGCGGCCCCTGCTTCGTACGCGCGGCGCGCTTCCTCGGCGATCTCCTCCGGCGTGTACGGGACCCACGGGCATTGGTCGCGGTTGGCGAGCACGCCGGTCAGCGCACAGGTGACGACGACCTTGTCCAGGCCCATCAGCGTCCCTTGAATTCCGGCGGGCGCTTCTCCAGGAACGCGGCGATGCCCTCCGCCGCATCCTCGAGCCGCGCATTGATCGAGAGCTGGGCGCAGAGCGCCTCGAGCTGCGCTTCGTAAGGAAGGTCCTGCGTGGCGTAGAACGCGCGGCGGCCGAGACGCAATGCAGCAGGGCTTTTGCGGACGAGAAGATCGAGCAGCTCGCCCACGGCGTCCGACAGCCGGGGGCGCGGCACCACGCGATTGACAAGCCCGAGCGCGAGCGCTTCCGCGGCGTCGATGCGGCGTCCGGTCAGCGCCAGCTCCAGGGCGGCCCGCCGCCCGATACAGCGCGACAACGGCGCCAGCGCCATGTACGGGAAGAGGCCCACGTCCACCTCGGGCGTTCCGAACTGCGCATCGTCGACGGCGACCGCGAGATCGCAGGAGGCGAGCAGCCCCATGCCGCCTCCGATGACGGCGCCGTTCACCACCGCGACGACGGGCTTGCCCAGCCGGGAGAGCTCCGCCAGCAACCCCGCGTAGGCGCGCCGCGCTTCGTACGCCTCGATCCCGGAGGCTTCCGACGCTGCGGCGCTGGAGGCGAGATCCATACCGGAGCAGAAAGCCTGCTCTCCGGAGCCGGTGACGCAGATGACGCGGGCCTGCGCGTCGGCATCGGCCCGCACGAGAGCGCCCCGCAACGTCGCGATGAGCTCGCTGGAAAGCGCGTTGCGCTGCGCAGGCCGATCGAGGACCAGCCAGCGCGCCGCTCCTCGCGGTTCTTCCCGAAGCCCGGACATGGGACCCCACGGTGCCGGGGTACGGCCGCAGCGTCAAGCGGCGAACATCGTGCGGACCACGGAGACGAGCCGATCGACGTCGCGCTTGCCGAGATTGTGCTTCCGGCACGCGTCGATCAGCGGCCGATACATCGGTTCGACGTTGGCGCTCTCGCGTTCGTCGAGGAAGAGATCGGCCATCCGGACTTCCAGCGCTTCGGCGATAGCGGCGAGCGTCTCCAGGTGCGGGGAGCGCTCGCCGCGCTCGATCATCGAGAGGAAAGAGACGCTGATCCGCGCACGCTCGCTGAGATCCTCCTGCGTCATGCGCCCGGAGCGCGACATCCGGAGCTGGCGGATCCGGCGCCCGACTTCCCTGACCACGGTCGAGTGGATAACTCGCTCCGACGCCCTTCGCCCGGTTCGCTGCAACGGGAAGTTACCTACCAACGGGACTGCCATTTTCAAAGACACCGCCAGTGAAATCCAGTTGCGAAACGTTTAAAATGTCGCGAACGACCCCAGGGATTTCAAGTCGATGCGAAACGCGAAGCCCGGGGCGCGGAGCAGCCGCAGATCGTGGAAGGGCACGCTGGCGGAGAGCTGCAGGCCCGCGCAGCGGCAGGGCGTCTCCAGCGTGACCGAGACCGCGTGCGTCCAGTTCGCGAAGTCGACCGGCGTGTCGCCTGGCGTGTGCGTCACGTCGTAGGCGAGGCGGAGCCCGAGTGGCAGCGGTCCCGAGACTCCGGCGTTCGCGCTGCCGGTCAGCGCGGAGGAAGCGGAGGCGAACCGGGCCGCCGAGAAGAGCTCGTCGATCCCGCCGCGAAGCCGCTCGCTCGAGGCGCCGCGGAGCATCTGGATCGAGGTGTGCACCTCGTCGCCACGGGGATCGCGGATGCCGGCGGAAGCCCCGAAGGCGGAGATCTCGTGCAGCGACCAGTCGTACCGCACCGCCCCCGTCAGATTCCCGCTTCCCACCTGTACCGACGCGACGGCGCTCCCCTCACCGAGCCGGGCTCTGCCTCCTCCTGCCCAGAGGAGCGCGTCCTGGAGGAGATCGAAGCGGAGGATGCGCCCCGCGGTGCGCCCCGGCCGCGTCCACACGGACTGGGAGATCGAAGCCGTCGCCTCGACGGCGCCGCTGGCGGGGGCGGCCGAGTCGATTTCGTCGTAGGGTCGCCGCGACGCCGGCACTCCGGCGATCCGCTGATTGAGCGGGAGCTCCGGCCGCTGATCGGCTCCAAGCCCCTGCTCTGCGTTGTCGGGACGCGCTGCGAACGTCGACCCGCCCGCGTCGGTGAGGTCGCCGATCGGTGGCCCGCCGGACTGCAGCGGCTTGCTCAGCGCCCGCACCGCGAAGGCCGGCTCGATGCGGTGCAGGGCGCTTCCATAACGCCTCTCCAGCGGAAGCGCCGCGCTGGCTCCGAGCAGGGCGTAGGCGCGCGTCCGGTTCCGGTCGGAATAGCCTTCGAGGATCCAGCCGTCGACGCGGCCGCCTCCTTCGAGGCGGAGGTCGACGGGAAACGTCGGCGAACCCGACAAGGTGATCCGCGGGGCGAGATCGAGGCGCAGCGCCGGCGCGCGCGACGGGTCGCCGGAGCCGACCTGCGGATCGATGGCGCGGTCGGTCAAGCCGAACCCGGTCGTCCGCTCGAGGGAGTCGGGCTTGCCGAAGCGCCCGAATTGGACTGCGCTGGCTTCCACCGCGAAGGTCGCCGGTCCGATCGGCGTCGGAGCGAGCTGCGCGAACACGGCTGGCAGCCTCTGGAAGGTCGTGCCCGCGTCTCGGCCGAACAGGCGCCGATCGGGCACCGCCGGGTTGGCGATGCGCATGTCCTGCATGAGCGTCGCATCGGCTCCGACCGTGAGCGGTCCCCTGGCGCTCCACAGACCGACGTCGGTGGTGAACAGATCGTACGAATTTTCGATCGATTGCGCCGCCTGGTCCCGCAGGGCCATCACGTCGCTGACGGCGATTCCGGAAGCGGCGAAGGTGGCTCCGCCCGCCTCCGTCCGGTGCGCCAGATGCGCGATGCCTCGCGCCCCTCCGTACCCGCGGCCCGGTCCGGCGCCCCCCGGGTCGTGCTGGTCGAGGTCGTAGAAGAGGTCCAGCGCCAGCGAACCGGAGGTTCCCTCCACAGGAGCGTAGCGGCCTTCGAGGCCGAGGCGGGGTCCTTTGATCGAACGCAGCCCCGGAGCTTCCTGGTGCGCGTGCCCTCCCGTGTACCAGCCCGGCGCCACCGTCACGTCGTAGCTGCGGCCCAGCGTGAGGAAAATGGGCTGAGCATAGGTGAAGCCGATGGGCCCGCCGTATCCGATCACCGGGGCGAGAAGGCCCGATTGCCGGTTGGTCAGCGGCAACGAGAGCGGAAAGAGCGGTAGCGCCGCTCCGAGCAGATGCAGGCGGACGCCGCGGAGGTCCGCGCGGTCGTCGCCGATCTCGGCGGTCCGGGCCCAGAGCTCGTAGTCGGGCTCGCCGGCGCAGTCGCAAGGCGTCAGCGAGACGTCCTCGGCGAGGAACCGGCCGCGCTGCAGCTGCCGCACGCGGGCGGCGTGCAGCGTGAGCGTGTTGGCGCCGGAGCGCGGCGCATCGGGATTGGCGGGTCGCTCCTTGAGGAAGAGCACGGCCTTCGACAGCTCCGCGGTGTGGGAGTTGAGGTCCACCACGGCGGCGTCGGCGAGGAAGACCTGCCGATCCTGCACGCCAAGCACGCCGCCTTCGAGCCAGAGGACGCCCCGGGCCCGATCCAGCGTCCCCGAACCGGCGCGGAGCAGCCCGGGCCCCCGTCGTGCAACGACGTGCCCTTTCAGCTGCAGGAGTTGTTTCTCCCAGGCGTACGAGATGCGGTCGGCCGCGATCTCGACCTCGCTGCCTGGAGGACCTGCGAAGAACCGGTTTTGCGCCCGCACCGGCCGCGCCAGGGCGATCACGGCAAGGGCAGCCGTCGCGGCAACGCGGAGCACGTAGAGCGACTATTGAGGCGCGGAGAAGGTCACCGTCAAGACCGAGCCGGTTTGAGCGAGCTGATACTCGGCATGCTCGCGAAGCTCGATCCGCACGTCGGTGCCGCCGGGCACCAGCATGGGCACCACGCGCTGGACGGCGCCGCCGAAGAATCGCGTGTCGAGCGGACGGCGGTTGTTTGGCAGGGGAATCGCGGCGCTGGGGAGGTGCAGCAACACCGCGGAAGCGTCGTCGCTCACCCCGTACTCGAGCGGCTGGTCGCTGCGGACGATCACCTCGCCGCCGCGGACGGGACGGAAGCCGATGCCGGTGATCCGATGGCCCCGGGCAGCCGGGTGAGACGGTGCGACGGAAGGCGCGTCCGCGGGCTCGGCGGTTCTTTCCACCGCGGCGGGCGGCTTGGGGCCGGCGGGCGTCTCCGCGGCGGCGGGCGTCTCCGCGGCGGCGGGCGCTTTCGGGGCGGCGGGCGGCTCCATGGCGGGCGGCGGCTCCACCGTGGGCGGCTCCATGGCGGCGACCGTCTTCGCGGCGGAGTCGACCGCTGGTTCGGGGGCGGGCTTCGGCTGCGGCTGCGCGGGTTGCTTCATCGCCACCTTCGCGCCGCTCTTTCGCCCGAGCTTTCGGGCTGCCTTCTCCTCCGCTTCCCGGTGCCGCTGCTCCGCGAGAGTCTTCTTCAGGGCCTCCGCCTTTTCCGCCGGGGTGCGGGGCCGCGAAGCGGCGGCGTCTTCCGGCGGTTGCGGAGGCTTCGATCCGACCAGCGAGACCTTGGGCAGCGATGCGACCTTTTCCGCCTCGCCGTCGGCGGGCGCGTCGGCCGTTCGGACCGCGCCGGACCGCGGAACGCGAACCTCCACGCGCTTGCCGTCGGCCCGGACGTCGAACTCCGCGTCTACCGACAGCTCGATGACGATGCGGACGGTCCGCAATCCCGCCTGCGCGATCGCGGCGCGGCGAAGCGTGCCGTCCTCGATCTCCAGCTCGCGCTCCTCGGCGGCGATCTCGGCGTCGGCGAAGTCGACCACGACACGCGGCGGCGAGAGCAGCTTCATGGTGGTGAACGAAAGCGGGCGATCGCCGTCGATTTCGACGGAGCTCGCGCGGTCGTCGCCGTGTGCGCGGATGCCCAAGACCCGGCCCTGCTCTTCAGCGGCCGCGCCCAACGCCAGCGCCAGCGCGCCGCACGCGAGAGTGAAGGTTTTCCGTCTCACGCACCTGGAACGCTAACACGCGGTCAGGACTCACCCAAAAGACCGACAGGCCCGAGGCGCGAGCGCCGCGCAGCGTATTCCACCAGGTCCTTCACGTCCGCACAGATCTGGTGGATGTCGGTGCCCATGGTGAGCTCGAGGTGGCTGTTCTCCTTCACCGGGCGCCAGAGCAGGTATTCGCTGCGCGCCGCGCGATAGATGCCGTGCGTGCTGCTGGCAGAGGCGATCTTGTCGAGGTCGCCGAAGAAGATTGCCATCGGGATCGAGATGTCGCGGAAGTGCGCCTTGTAGTCGTAGCCGGTGCGGTAGCACTTCATCTCGTCGTTGCGGATCCAGCGGGCGAACTGCTCCATCACCCGCCGCGGCTCCTTCTCGCCGCCCTGCGAGAGCAGCCAGCGGAAGTCCTCGGCGGTGACGCGGCTCGGGTTGAGCAGCGAGCCGATGTAGCGCGAGATCAGCTCGTACCGGCGGAGATTGTTCTCGGTGGCGGCGCGCGCGAGCGTGCGGAGGAAGGCGTCCACCGGGACGTGGTTGAACTGGATGGGCTTGAATTCGCTCTGCGGGTCGGCCAGCAAATTCGCGGCGCGGGCGAGGAACCGCACCTTGCGCAGCATGGCGGCGGCGCTATGCCGCGTCCGTCCGGCCACGCTGGCCGCGCGGCAGGCGGCGTCGAGAAGTGGACCCATCAGCGCCGGCCCGAACAGCGCCGCGGCGCGCAGGCCGAGGAACCCGCGGCCGATGTCGCTCGGCGCCCCGATGGCCACGAGTCCCGCGAGATCGTCGTGGCAGCCCGCGTAGCCGTACCCCAGCATGCCGCCCATGCTGGCGCCGAGGTAGAAGATCCGGGAACGGCCAGTCACCTTCTTCACCGCCGCGACGGCTGCCGGAACGTCGTAAAGGAAATAGCTGTCGATGTCCCAGTCCCAGTCCAGGTCCCGCGGTTGAAGCCCTCGCTTGCGCTGGAGCTCCCGGTTCGACAGGCCATGCCCGCGGAGCTCCACGATGTGGATGTCCGCCCCGTACGCGAGCAACTGCTTGACGAAGTCGCCGCAGGTGAAGGCATGCCGGTTCTGCGACCAACCCGGCACCAGCAGCATCGGCTGCCCAAAGATCGGCTGATCCCACGGCTGCGAGACCGGCTTGTACCGGGAGATCTGGAGCACCCACCCGTCGTCCGTGGGCGCGTCGTAGATCTCCTTCGAATACAGCGATTTGAACGCGATGCGGTCGAGGTCGCTTTGCGCGGGTGGGAACTGGACGTCGAGGCGGCGCATGGCTCCTTTCGAACCCGTCGCGGCCTCGAACCCCCCTGGGTCCGCGCGTACCCTAAGTTAGGGTGGGTGTGACGGTGTGGCAAACTCGCTTACAACCGCTCGGCCGGCATTGTCGAGTGGCGTTCTCCGAGCAGGAGGGCGCGCGCCTCCCCGGCCAGGTAGAGCGACCCGCAGCAAAGCACCACGCCGGGCCGGTCGCGGGCCGTGGCGAGGGCCGCCGCCACGTCCGGATGGACCTGGCCCGGACGGATGAGCGACAGCTTCTCAGGCGGCATCGCCCGAGGCGACGAGGGCGCGCAGTAGTGGACGGATCGGGCGAGCGGAGCGAGCGCGTCCAGCATTGCCGCCGCGTCCTTGTCCTCCAGCGCACCGAAGACCAGGTGGAGTGGACGACCCCGCAGGAGCCGCGGAAGGGCGTGCGCAAGGGCGCGCGCCGCATGGGGATTATGGGCGCCGTCCACGTAGACGTTTCCGAATGACTCGAGTCGCGCCGGCCAGCGGGCGGATTGCAATCCGGTCTCGGCGTGCCGCGCGTCGCACAGCCCGCTGGCCTCCAGCAGTGCACAGGCCAGCGCCGCATTGGCGCGCTGGTGGCGTCCGGAAAGGCTCGGCTGCGCCCGCACCGTCCAGCGCGGGCCGGCATAGCAGAACGGTTCGTCGTCACGGCTCTCGAACCGATAGTCGCGGCCGGGGCGCCAGAGCGAAATGCCGAGCGCGTCCGCGCGCTCCTGCAGCGTCTGCGCAGCCTGCCTGGGCTGCCCTGCCGAGACCGCGGGTGCGCGGGGTTTGAAGATGCCCGCCTTTTCCCGGGCGATGTGCGCCAGCGTCGGCCCCAGGTATTGCGTGTGCTCGAGCCCGAGCGCGCTCACGGCGCATGCCCGCGGCTCGACCACGTTGGTGGCATCGAGCCGCCCGCCGAGCCCGACTTCCACGACCATCACCTCCACGTCGCGGAAGGCGAGGAAGGCCATCAGCGTGACGATCTCGAAAAACGTCAGCCCGGGGTCCTCGAGCGCCCAGGGGACGCGCGCGCGCAGCTCTTCGAGCAACTCGCATGCCCGCCCCTCGGAGATGGGCGAGCCGCCGAGGCGGATGCGCTCGCAGAAATGGTTCAGGTGCGGGCTGGTGTAGAGGCCCGTGCGGAGGCCCGCGGCGCGGAGGGCGGCCTCGGTGAACGCGCAGGTCGATCCCTTTCCGTTGGTGCCCGCAACGTGCAGCACGGGCGCGCCACGCTCGGGGTTGCCGAGAAGCGCGCAGGCCTCGCGCATCCGCTCGAGGCCAAGCTTCACCCCGAAGTTGCCGCGGACGAAGAGCAGCCGCTTGAGCTCCTCGAAGGTCATCGCGAGTGTGCGAAGAGGAGGGTGCGCGCGCCGCTCACGCCAGCAGGCCGAGGAGCTGCGCGAGCCGGTCGCGCATCTCCTTGCGATGCACGATGGCGTCGATCATCCCGTGCTTGAGCAGGAACTCGCTGGTCTGGAACCCCTCGGGGAGCTTCTGCCGGATGGTCTGCTCGATCACGCGGGGGCCGGCGAAACCGATCAGAGCGCGCGGCTCGGCGAGGATCACGTCGCCGAGGAAGGCGAAGGAGGCGGCCACGCCGCCGGTGGTCGGATCGAGGAGCACGCTGATGTACGGCTTCTGCACCTGGCGGAAGCGGGCCAGCGCGGCCGACGACTTCGCCATCTGCATCAGCGAGAAGATGGCCTCCTGCATGCGGGCACCGCCGCTGGCGGAGAAGATGATCGCGGAGATGCGGCGGTCGGTGGCGCGCTCGAAGATCCGGGTGACCTTCTCTCCCACCACGCTGCCCATCGAGCCGCCCATGAAACCGAAGTGGAAGGCGCCGATGGAGACGTCGCGACCGGCGATGCGGCCGATTCCCGAGACGAACGCTTCCCCCTCGCCGGAGGACTTCTGGCTGGCCTTGATGCGGTCGCGGTAGCGCTTGGAGTCGGAGAACTGCAGCGGGTCGGTGCTCTCCAGGCCGATGTCATGCTCGGCGAAGCTGCCGGCATCGAGCACGAGCTCGAGCCGCTTCCGCACCGGGAACGGGAAGTGCTCGTCGCACTTGGGGCAGACTTCGAGGTTCTTCTCGACGTCGAGCTTGTAGATGATCTCGCCGCATCCGTCGCATTTGATCCAGAGCCCTTCCATGCGCGACTTGCGCTGTTCGGGCGGCAGCTTGGGTGCGGGAACGCGGTGGTACCAGGCCATCGGCGCGCGTTCTAGCAGAGGGATGGAGGGGTTGCCAGCACGCAGCGTCGTGCCCCGGTGGCGCCTTCGTGGCGGGAGTGGGGCTTTGCGTCAAATCCGATGTCCGCCCAATCAAGTTGGACGCGTGTCGCAGCGCGGACGCCGTGCAACTTGAAAGGGCGGACATCCACCCCGGCCGCGCAGCTGGCACCTCCGGCCTGTGCCCCGGTCGGGGACTCGCGGATCGTCGAGGGGCGATCGCGTGGTACCGGAAAGGCGTTCAGGTCGGTGAGGCTAGCGATCCAGATTCGTCGCGGCTGGCGACCGACCCGAGGGAACCGACTCAACCGGGCTTCCGAAGAGGGACGTTGAAGATCTCCTTCCACGGGAACTGGATCGTGGCCTCGAGAGTTTCCTCGGCGTGGTACTCCCCGGTCAGCACGCAGATGTACTTGCAGGCGATCCGATCGAGAGCATCGTCTTTGAACGTGAGTTTTCCGGTGAATCCTCTCCGGCCCAAGTGCGCAAGGTCGCGATCCACGAATGCTTCTACCTGCTCGGTCAGGGACGCAGCGCAGTAAGGGCTGGCGAACAAACGGAGGAGCGGCCATGGAGAAGGCGAAGAGGAAGAAGCATCGTCGGACCGATCCGCGAGTGCTGACGCGGGCAGTGCGCTGGTACATCGCAGGCAGAGGGATCGCGCAGCTTGCGCGCACGGTCGAGCGCTACGGTGTCCCGTTCGAAAGATTGCGCAAGACGATCAAGGCAGGCAGGAGGCGCACATGATGGGGATCGTCGCGGCGACGCTCATCTACTTCCTGGCACTCGACAGCACCGGCAAGCCTGTCGGCAAACCGCAGGCGCACACGCGCTGCTGGAAGGTAGTGGGATGTCGGTCCTGGGTGCGCGGCCAGGCGATCTGCTCTCGCGGCAGCAGCGATGCGAGTGCGTGGCTACGGAAGCGTCGAGAGCTGCGCCGCTGCAAGCTCGGATCGGAGGTGAAAACATGGCGCAAGTGAAAAAGCTCCGCAGGGGTGCCCAGGTGCTGAACGAAGAAGAAGATGGCTGCGCTCGCTCCACTCGGAGATGATCCGCGAGGTTGAGATGGCCTCCTTTGAGGCTCGTCATATCGAAGAACGCGCCCGCCAGTTGCGAGAACGGCTTGATCGCGCGTTCCAAAAGCTGCTCAAGCAGCCTGCGTAGAAGCAACCAGATGCCACATGCTCTCTACGTCAGAACACCGACCGCCGATCAGGATGGCGCGGCGCAACTGCACTCGCTCCGTCTTGCTGCTGCTGCGTGGGTGGACGGCACCGAGGGAGTTCATCGACCTGGGGCACTCGGGTGCGAAGGCGAGCCGACCAGCGTTGGGTGAACTGGCGCCCCGGATGCGACGCAGTTCATGCAAGTTTCCCGCGCTTCGAAGAAGCTTGACGGCTCTGACCCTTGCGTTGGCCGGTGCTTGCAACCGATGCGACGCGCCCGCGCAAACCAAGTACTCGTGTA
>Ga0209474_10000347_pt1 | contig 53025 bp, 44 predicted proteins | sample GraSoiAngelo_145_FD_185902 | JGI IMG/M metagenome (GOLD analysis project Ga0209474, IMG submission 185902) | Grasslands soil microbial communities from the Angelo Coastal Reserve, California, USA - 14_1009_05_20cm (SPAdes) (version 2) | ecosystem: Environmental > Terrestrial > Soil > Grasslands...
CCGTTTCAGAAGGAGAAATTCGAGCAGCGGCGACAGCAATCTAGTTGACCGTCACCGGACTTGACAAACCCTAGTGTGCGCGTGATAACGGAGGCGAACACGTGCACAGGAGAATGCGCTCATGAGTTGCAGATGGTTCGCCAACCTTGGCCGATGGTTCCTGCTCGGCCTGGTCTTTCTGGTCGTTACCGCGCCGGCGGCCCTGTCGCAGACGAGCACCGGTAGCATCAGGGGATATGTGACCGACTCGAGCGGGCGATCGCTCGAAGGCGCACGCGTAATCGCGGTGAGCGTGACGACCGGGACCGGGCGGGAGGCGACTACGCAGGCTCGCGGCTACTATGCGCTCCTCGGCATGGTTCCCGGAGACTACGAGGTCACGGCGCGCCAGATCGGGATGGCATCGCAAAAGGCGCGGGTGACTGTGCTGGTCGGCGGCGTGTATCCCTTGGATTTCAAGCTCGCCGCATCCGCGATTCAACTGGAAGCGGTGACGGTGGCGGCCGCGACCGGTGTGGAGACCCGCACCTCCGAAGTGGCAACTAACGTTACCACGCAGCAGGTCGCTCGCCTTCCGCTGTCGGACCGGAACTTTCTCGATCTGGTCCAACTGGCGCCGGGGACGACCGTCTTGAACAACGGTCTCAACAACACCTTCAAGACTTTCGCCGGCGGCGCGTTGCCCGCAGACAACGTGAACGTGTTTATCGATGGCGCGAGCTTCAAGAACGATCTCACGGCAGGGGGCGTGGCAGGGCAGGATGCGAGCCGTGGCAATCCATTCCCCTTGAACGCCGTGCAAGAGTTCCGGGTCATCACAGAGAATTACAAGGCGGAGTACCAGAAAGCTTCAAGCGCAATCATCACGGCGACGACCAAGTCTGGCGGCAACCAGTGGCAGGGATCAACCTTCTTCTACGGACAAGGGAAGGGGCTGATCGCCACCGACTCGCTCCCGTGCTCGCGGGCAACCCCGTCTTCGCCATGCGTGCCAGCGCCAAAGCCGGAATACACACGCTACCAGGCAGGTGCCAGCGTCGGCGGACCACTGATTCGGGATCGCCTGTTCTTCTTCGGCTCGTACGAAGGCAACTACCAGAACCGCGCGAGCACAGTGTCATTCAACGCCGACACTGCTGCTCCTCCCGGGCGCTACCCCGCCCTCGATGCCGCGAACCTATCGCAGTACAACGGGCAGTTCGTCTCACCGTTCCGTTCGACGCTCGCGTTTGGAAAGCTCTCATACGTGCCGACGACGGCTCACTCGTTGGAACTGAGCATGAACTTCCGGCACGAGACTGACATACGTGACTTTGGGGGCGTCACGAGTTACCAGGCTGCCAACAACGTCCGAAATGACGTCAACACGTGGATTGCGAAGGATCGCTACAATACCGGCAACTGGCTGAATGAGGCGACCGCTAGCTTCCAGCATTATCGGCGCAACCCCAGCCCCTTGAATGAGACGCTAGTTCAGCAAGCCTATTTTGATGACCAGGTGTGCTGCACCTTCATCGGCCTCATCGGCGGCGGTCAGAGCGTCCAAGACTACGCCCAGAACCGCTTCTCCGTTCGAAATGACGCCACCTATTCCGGCTGGCAGTGGGCTGGCCAGCATGTCGTCAAGATCGGAGCGAACATCGACTTCTCACATTATCACATCATTAAGGACAACAACGGGAACCCGAAGTACACTTACTTCGGAACGGACAGCTTCGCGTTCCCCCGCGAGGCGTTGCTCGGCGTCGGAAACCCGGACTTCACGGCCACGAACCACCAGATTGGCGTCTACGCGCAGGACGACTGGAGCCCGACTCGGCGGCTCCAGCTCAACATCGGCATCCGGTGGGACTACGAATCCGACATGCTGGACAACAGCTTCGTCACGCCTGATTCCGTGCGGGCAGCCCTGGATACCGTAACCGTCGGTGGGAAGCTCGTGTTTCCGTCCAAGTACTTCACGGATGGCACGCAGCGCCCCGCGTTCAAGGGGGCCTTCCAGCCGCGTATCGGGTTCTCCTACGCCCTGGATGAAGATGGGCTCACGACATTGTTCGGCGGGTTCGGTGTGTACTACGACCGTGATCTGTACGACCAAGTCGCGATCATCGAGCAATACAATGAGCAGCACCCGAACTACAACTTCTTCTTCTTTATCAACCCGGCCGACTCCGCGGCAGGTAAGGTGAGGTGGAACGACTCGTACTTGACGAAACAGGGCCTCCTCGGTCTGCTCGCTAACGGTCAGAGCGGCAAGCCCGAGCTCGAACTCGTTGCCAACGACACCAAGCCGCCGAGCTCCCACCAGTGGAACGTCGGAATCCGCCGCCTGTTCGGACACTACGCGCTCTCGGCAACCTATACGGGCGTCCGGAGCTATCACGGCTTTACGTACATGTGTCACAATGCGTATGTGACTCCGACACCCGCTCAGCCCACCAACTGTTTCGCATCGCCGGCCCCCGGGGTCACGGGTAACGTGTTTCTCTCGAGCGACGACGTGCGGACGTGGTACGATGCCGTGTATCTGCAGGCGCAACGACCCTACAGTGCGTCGTCCCATTGGGGGGCGGGACTTTCGTACACCTGGGCGAAGGGCACGCAGATTGGTGGCGACTTGTTCAGCTTCGACTACCGGTTCCCGACGGATTACCCGCACTACCCTGCGCCCAACGTGCAGCGGAACACAATCGTTGGGAACTGGATCGTCGACATGCCCCTAGGAATCCAGTTCAGTGGACTGCTCAACCTCGGCTCCGGCGTTCCGTATCAAGTCGGTGGACCCGAGAGCCGGGCCTTCCCGCCCAAACAGTCCCTCCTTCTTGGCCACGCGTTCGCGTTCCGTGACATCGATGTGAGGCTGCGGAAGGACGTGCCGACCTGGGGCACGCAGGGTGTCGCGGTGACTGCCGAGGTCTTCAACGTGTTCAACTATCAAAACCTCGGCTGTTTTGGCGGCAACACTCCGACCTGCATCGCATACGGATCAAGGCGACTGCAGCTAGGCGCCGGTTACGACTTCTGATTCTTTTGCTCCGGGGGCTACCGGTGCCTTGCGCCGGTAGCCCGCCCGGGGATCGCCCAATTATCCTCCACGCATGCCGTAGCACTCAGCTCGCCGCCGCGCTCGTCGCGACGGCCCTCGTGGCCTGCGCCCCGAACCACTCCGAGGGCCCACCCCCGCCCGACTCGACCCAGGCCGCCGGCTTCCTCGACACTCTCGAGGAGCGCACGTTCCACTACTTCTGGGACCTGACCAACACCACCAACGGGCTCACCCCCGACCGGTCTCCTACCCAGTCGTTCTCGAGCATCGCCGCGGTGGGCTTCGCGCTCACCGCCTACCCGATCGGCGCCGAGCGCGGCTACATCACCCGCGCCCAAGCGGCCGCTAGAACGCTCACGACGCTGCAGTTCTTCTGGACCGCCACCCAGGACTCGAGCGCGAACGGCGCCACCGGCTATCACGGGTTCTTCTATCACTTTCTCGACATGAACACGGGAAAGCGCTACCAGACGGTCGAGCTGTCGACCATCGACACGGCGCTGCTGCTCGCGGGCGTACTGTTCTGCCAGTCGTACTTCGACAACGCGACCGACACCAGCGAGGCCGCGATCCGCCGGCTGGCCGATTCCATCTATCGCCGCACCGACTGGCAATGGTTCTCGCCACGGCCGCCAGTCGTCGCGCTTGGCTGGCACCCGGAAGCGGGGACAGGGTTTCTCCCCTACGACTGGCGCGGCTACAACGAGGCGATGATCCTCTACCTCCTGGCACTCGGCTCCCCCACGCATCCCGTCGATACCGCCGCCTGGTCGCAGTGGACGTCGGCGTATCAGTGGGGCACGTTCTACGGCCAGAGCCACGTCGGCTTCGCCCCGCTGTTCGGCCACCAATACTCGCACGTGTGGATCGACTTCCGGGGCATCCACGACGCCTACATGCAGGCGCACGGCATCGACTACTTCGAGAACTCGCGCCGCGCCACCTACGCCCAGCAGGCGTACGCCGCGGCGAACCCGGGCGGCTGGACCGGCTACGGCAGTCGGATCTGGGGGCTCACCGCCTCGGATGGCCCGGGCGACGTGACGCTCACGCTCGGCGGCCGCCAGCGCCAGTTCCACGGCTACTGGGCGCGCGGGGCGTCGTTCACCGAGACGCCCGATGATGGCACCCTCGCGCCCACCGCGGCGGGTGGCTCGATCCCGTTCGCGCCCGAGATCGCCGTCCCCGCGCTCTGGGCCATGCGCCAGACCTACGGCGCCAGCCTGTTCTCCACCTACGGCTTCCGCGACGCCTTCAATCCGACCTTCACCCAAAGCAGCGCGGCCGGCTGGTTCGACGTCGATTACCTGGGTATAGACGAGGGGCCGATCGTCGCGATGATCGAGAACTACCGCACCGGGCTGGTGTGGCGCGTCATGAAGACGAATCCGTACATCGTGCGGGGGCTGTGCCGGGCGGGGTTCGCGGGGGGATGGCTCGTGGGGAAGTGCCCGCCTTGACCATGCAGCCACTCGTTGTTCCCAGGCTGAAGCCTGGGCCCGATAGAGCACTGCCCTTAAGGGCAGTGCCTCAAAGGGCCCACTCTTTAGAGTGGGAACAGGGAGGGCGGGCGGAATGAAGCGGATTGCCGTATTGACGAGCGGGGGCGACGCCCCGGGCATGAATGCGGCGCTGCGCGCCGTGGTGCGCGTGGGCGCGACGCAGGGGCTCGAGGTGATCGGTGTGCGGCAGGGTTATACCGGCCTGATCACGGGACTGCTGCAGCCGCTGGGCCCGCGCGACGTCGCCGGGATCATCCACCTCGGGGGCACGATGCTCGGCAGCGCGCGCTCGCAGGACTTCCGCAGTCCGGAGGGGCGCGACTGCGCGCTGCGCGTGCTCGGCCAAAACAACATCGACGGCCTGGTGGTGATCGGCGGGAACGGCTCGCTCGCAGGCGCCCACGCCCTCTCCCAGACCGGATTCCCGGTGGTGGGCGTGGCCTCGACCATCGACAACGACGTGAACGGCGCCGACATCACGATCGGTGTGGACACCGCCCTGAACACCGCCCTCGAGGCGATCGATCGCCTCAAGACGACGGCGTCGTCGCATCAACGCGCCTTCGTCGTCGAGGTGATGGGACGGCAATGCGGCTATCTCGCCCTCATGGCGGGGATCGCGGGAGGAGCCGACGTGGTGGTCATTCCGGAGGTGCCGAGCGATCCCGATGCGGTCGCGGCGGCGCTGCGGGACGCCTACACCCGCGGCAAGCGGCACGCCATGGTCGTGGTCGCGGAGGGGGCGAAGTGGAATGCGGCGGCGCTGGCGGACTACTTCGCCCACCACCGCGAGCGCATCGGCTTCGAGCTGCGCGCCACAATTCTCGGCCACGTGCAGCGCGGCGGCGGGCCGGGCGCATTCGACCGCCTGCTCGCCAGCCGCACCGCCGCCGCCGCCCTGGAGCGCCTGATCGCGGGCGAGACGGGCATCTTTACCGCGCTCGTGAAGGGCGAGGTGGCCGCGCTGCCGCTCGAGCGGGTGCTCACGCCCAAGCCGCCGCCGGATGCGGAGCTCGTCAGGCTGGCCACGCTCCTGGCACGCTGACGGGTGAAGCGGTGTCGGGTGAAGCGGAGCCGGGTGGGGCGTTGTCGGGTGAAGCGGAGCCGGGTGGGGCGTTATCGGGTTAGGCGTTGCGGGGTGCAGCGTTGTCGGGTACTGCGTTGTGCGTGGAAATGACCCGGGCGGAGCGAAAACGACGACGATCAGGCAACCTGCGTGGCTCAAATTGGACGCATGGGTGACTTCCGACAGCTCAAAGCCTGGCAGGAGGCGAAGCGCCTGGCGACCCTGTCGCGTGACCTCGTTCGGTTCCTTCCCCCGGACGAGGCCTTTGCCCTCGGCGCCCAGTGGCGGCGGGCCGCGTATAGCGTCGCGCTGAACATTGCGGAGGGAGCGGCGCAATCGAGCACCCGTCAATTCCGACGTTACCTCCAGATCGCGAAGGGCTCGCTAGACGAGCTCGAAGGAGTTCTGGAGCTGGCAGAGGGCTACCTCTCACCCGCGAAGCTCAAGGACGTTCGTCTCGCTCGGACCCATTGCGCCCGCTTGGTAACGGCGCTCGCCCGCAGCCTCTCCAACGCTTCACCCCACAACGCCTCACCCGACAACGCCCATCCGGCAACGCCCCATCCGACAACGCCCCATCCGACAACGCCCCATCCGACAACGCCCCATCCGACAACGCCCCATCCGACAACGCGTCACCCCCGCTCATCGGCCGGTCCCCGCCGACGGTAGTCGAAGCTCCACAGCGCGCACCCGCACCACCGGCGCCCCCGCCGACTTTAACGCCGCGTTCACCCTCGGCAGCTCGCTCTTCCAGGCGTCCGCGAGCGCCACGAGCTGCGTCTGGATCTGCGGCGCGAACAGGCGGAACACGTCGTACATCTGCGCCGTGGGGCGCGCATCAGTCGCGGCCGCGCCGAAGATCAGCGCGCTGAGACGCTCGGTCGGGCCCGGCGGATAGACGAGGGCGTCTTCGTCCGCCTGGCTGTGCACCTGGTATAGCCCGTCCTCGATGGCATCGAGCTTCTGGATGAAGGCCTTGGCCGCGTCCGCCGCTGCCCCGGTGTCATCCGCGAGCTGCGCGCGCGCGTTCCGGATCGTGATGATTGCGGTGGTCACGGCGTTCACCGTGTCGCGCAGCTGCTTAAGAAAGGCGAACTGCGCCTGCAGATCGGCCGGCGTGACCTTGGACCGGGGATCGAGCTTGAGCGCGAAGCTCTGCGTGGCCGATCTGCCGCCCACGGTGAGCCGAACCTGATAGCGGCCGGGGAGCGCCATCGGCCCGTCCGTGGCGACGCCGTTGATGCCCCAGAACGAGCGGGCGGGCGGATACTTCATGTCCCACACGAACCTGTTCAGGCCCTGCTTGTTCGGCGCCCGGGGCTCGGCCGGGGGCCGGTGCGGCCACGGCTTGTCCTCGTCCTTGAGCGTGTCGGCGAACAGCACGCCGAGAATGCTGTCGACTTTGACGGAATCGGTGATGCCCGCCTGCTTCAGGCTGTCGGTGCGCGACTTCTTCAGGGCGTCGACCTTGAGGCTGTCGGCCGCCGTGAGCGAGTCCTGGCGGCTCGAGAAGCTGCGGATCAGCCGGCCGCGGGCGTCGAGGATGTCGAGCGTGACGTGGCGGTCCTTGTCCTTGAGCGAGTAGTACACCATCGGACCGGAGGGCGGATTCTTCCCCACCGGGTGCGCGTCGTTGCCCGGAAGCTGGAATCCGCCGCCCCAGTCCACGCGATACGCGTCGCTCGGCTTGAAGAGGTGCATGGCCTCCCGCGGCGTCGCCCGCGCGAGCTGGCGCAGCGGCGCGATGTCGTCGAGAATCCAGAACGAGCGCCCGTGCGTCGCCGCGACGAGGTCGCCCCCCTTGATGGCGAGATCGTGCACCGGCACGATCGGGAGGTTACGGCGCAGCGTCTGCCAGCTCGCGCCGTCGTCGAACGACACCCACACGCCGCGCTCGGTCCCCGCGAACAACAGCCCCCGCCGCACCGGATCCTCGCGCACCACGCGCACGAACTCGGTGGCGGGCAGGCCCTTCACGATCTTGCTCCAGGTGCGCCCGTAATCCGTGGTCTTCCAGATGTAGGGCGCCATGTCCTCGAGCTGGTAGCGGTTTGCCGCCACGTACGCGGTGCCGGGCGCGTAATGCGACGCCTCGATGATCGACACGCGCGTGAAGTCGCCGAACCCCTTGGGCGTGACGTTGGTCCAGTGTTTCCCACCGTCGCGCGTCACGTTGATCAGTCCGTCGTCCGAGCCGGTCCAGATGAGCCCTTTCACCCGTGGCGACTCCGCGATCGCGAAGATCGTCCCGTAGTACTCGGCCGTCGTTTGGTCGAGCGTGATCGGACCACCCGAGGGCCCGAGCGTCGCGGGATCGTGACGGGTGAGATCGGGCGACACCACCGTCCAGCTCTGCCCCTCGTTGGTGGTCTTGAACAGCACGTTGGCGCCGTGGTACAGGACGTGGGGATCGTGTGGCGAGATCAAGAGCGGCGCGGTCCACTGGAAGCGGTACTTCCCCTCCGCCGCCGCGTGGCCGTCTGGGCTGTCGGGCCAGGGATTGATCAGGCGGAAGAAGCCCGTCTTGTGGTCCACCCGGCCGAGGAAGCCCGAGTTGTCGCCGCCGTAGGTGATGTCGGGGTTGTCGGGCCGGGCCTGGATATAGCCCGACTCGCCCGACACGTCGTACCACTGTCCCCGGTCGATCCCGCCGGGCCAGCGGCTCGGCCCGCACACACCGGAGTTGTCCTGCTGCGCGCCGCACACGCGATACGGAAAATGGTTCGTCGTCTCGACGTGATAGAACTGCGCCGTCGCCACGTCCTGGTCCGTCCACGTCTTGCCGCCGTTGAACGAGACGTTGGCGCCGCCGTCGTTCCCCTCGATCATGCGGTTGGCATCGTTGGACGCGATCCACAGGTCGTGATTGTCGCCGTGCGGATCGATCACGTGGCGGAAGGTGACTCCGCCGTCCGTGGACTTGAACAGATTGACCTGCGGCGCCCATACGGTATTCGTGTCCTTGGGATCGGCCATGATCTTCGAGTAGTACCAGGCGCGCTCCCGCAGCTTGTGGTCCGAGTTCAGGTGCTTCCAGGTGGACCCGCTGTCGTCCGAGCGATACACGCCGCCCGAGTCCGCCTCGATCAGCGCCCACACGCGCGCCGGCTTGGCCGGCGAGACGGCGATCCCGATGTTCCCCCACAGGCCCGCGGGCAGCCCGGGGTTCTTGGTGAGCTCGGTCCAGTGCTCACCCGCATCGGTGGACTTGAACAGCCCGCTCCCCGCCCCGCCCGACACGAGCGTCCAGGGCCGGCGCTGCGCCTGCCACAGGCCGGCGTACAGGACGTTCGGGTTCGTGGGATCGAGGATCAGATCCGCGGCGCCCGTGGAATCGTTGCGGAACAAGACTTTGTTCCAGGTCTTGCCGCCATCGATCGACTTATAGACCCCGCGCTCCGGATTGGGCCCAAAGGCGTGTCCCTGCGCCGCCACATAGACGATGTCGGGGTTGGTGGGATGAACCCGTACCCGCGCGATCTGCTGCGTCTCGGCGAGGCCGAGCAACGTCCAGGTCTTGCCGCCGTCGGTCGTCTTCCACACGCCGTCGCCGTGGGACACGTTGCCGCGGATCGGGAACTCGCCCGTGCCCACGTACACGATGTCGGGATTCGACTCCGAGACGCCGATCGCGCCGATGGTGCCGCCGAAATACTTGTCGGTCACGGGGAGCCATGTGTTGCCCCCATCGGTGCTCTTGAAGACGCCGCCGCCCGTGGTGCCGAACCAGTACTCGTTGGGGCGGGCCGCCGAGCCCGCGACGGCCACGCTGCGGCCGCCGCGGAAAATGCCGATCTCGCGCCAGGTGAGACCGGCGAACACGGTGGAGTCGTAGGCTTGGGCCGGCGCGGAGCGGGCCGGCGAGAGCAGCAGGATGACGGCGGCGAAGGACAGCGAGCGAACGGACACGGGGTTCGGCCTCCTGAGGGTGGCGAGCAGAGCCACCATGTAAGCACGGAAAGGCCGAACCCCGCAAGGGTGCCTAGGGCTTGCTCATCATGCCGCCCATGTCCAGCGGTTTCTCCGTGATGGACGACTTCGCATCCGTGCCGCGGGCGGAGAGCACGAGATCACCCTGCTTGCCGCGCAGCTTAACCAGCCCGAACGGGACGTCCCGTGACGCCCAGACCTCGCCTTCGTCGTCGGTGGTGACGTGCAACGCGCGGAACGTGCCCGCCGGCACCGTGACCGACTCCCATCCCACGACGTGCGCGCCGCTGCAGCGCGAGGCCCAATCGAACGCCGAGTTGTCTTTGCCGGGATTCTGGCCCATCATGCCGGCCATCTGGCCCGAGATCCGCATCGCCGGTTGGGGGCCGAGCTTGACGATCAGCGAGCGCGGCGCCGCCGAGCCGGACGCGAGGTTGGGCGCGAGGATCTGGACGACCCCGCTCTTGCCGGGCTCCTGGCCCGCGAAATTCACTTCGAACCAGTAGAACGTCGAGTCCGCCGCGCGCTCGGAGCCGACCACCGCGAGGCGCAGCTTGCCTCCCCCGGAGGCGCTGGTCCCCTCGAACGACGCCCACTGACCCACTTTCGCGTTGCCGAGCGTCTTGCAGACCTCCGCCAGGTCCGTCGCGGACTGGGCCGAGAGCGCGGGCGTGACGAGGGCGCCCAGCGCGAGCGCGGTGATCAGTGGGGCTGGCGTTCGCATGGCGAAGCTCCGAAATGAGTGGTCGCTAGATTTACCCGGGCTGAGAGCCCGGGCTCGGCGTGGTGTGCGTCCTGTAAGGACGCACCAACGGCCGAGCGCGCCCTCTCAGGGCGCGAACAAACGATAGACCGAAGACCTCTCCTCGCGAAAGGGACCCGTTGACCCGCATCGCCCTGGCAACGTATTCGAAGCTCCCGACGCTGAACGACGACGACCGGCTGCTCGTCCCCGCTCTGGCCGCGCTGGGCGTGACGGCCGTCCCCGTGTGGGACCCTCCTCGGGTGTGTTGGGACGAGTTCCTGGGCGTGCTGATTCGCTCCCTGTGGGATTACCACCCCCGCCCCCTCGAGTTCCTGGGCTGGGACGCGCAGGCCGCGGGCCGCCTGGCGCGCGCCATTCGAGAGGAGATCGCATGACCACCGCGCGCTCGGGCTTCATCGCCGCCGCGTTCGACCACGGCCAGGTGCCCACGATCGCTTGCTTCAACAAGGCCACCACGGCCCTAGGCGTCGACTTCGACCGGCTCCTCGCCGCGCTCCAAAAGTTCGTGGATCAGCATTTCGTCCCGGTGTGGGGCACGCCCGCCAGGCTCCTCAAGACCCGCGGATTCCGGAAGGGCGCCTGGGCGCTCGCGTTCCTCGACCGGGCGGACGTGGCGAACGCGCTCGGCTATCACGACCTCACGCCCGACGGCCTGCCGCTCTCGAAGGTGTTCGTGCAGACCACCCTCGCGGCGAAGCAGAAGGTGAGCGTGACCGCGTGCCACGAGCTGGCCGAGATGTTGGTGGATCCGGCGATCAATCTGGCGGCCGCGGGCCCCCGCAACGTGTTCTACGCCTACGAGACCGCCGATGCCGTGGAGGAGATCGAGTTCACCATCGACGGCATCGCGATGAGCGATTTCGTGTATCCGGCGTGGTTCGAGGCGTTCCGCAAGCCCGGCTCGGCCCAATTCGACTACGCGAAGAAGGTCCGGCGTCCGTTCCAGATCCTCGCGGGCGGCTATATGAGCGTGTTCAAGAACGGCAAGTGGACCGAGATCTTCGGCTCGCGCGCCAAGGCGCGTCGGTTCCGCCGGGAAGATCGGCGCGGCCACCGCAGCACCTACCGCGGGCAGACTCAGCGGATGCGGCGCTCGCGTTGATCATTCGGACTTGAGCCGGAACGCCACCACGTAATCGCCCGCGCCGAACGCGCCGCCCCCGCCGACCGCGATCGCGACGAATTGCTCGCCCGAGGCGAGCTGGTAGGTCATGGGTGTGGCCTTGCCGCTCTCGGGAAGCGGGCCGCGCCACAGCTCGCGCCCCGTCTCGATGTCGTAGGCATGAAGCCAGCGATCGAGCGCGGCCCCGATGAATACGATGCCGCCCGCCGTCACGATCGGCCCGCCCAGATTGGGCGAGCCCCACTCCGCCGGGACCTTGGCGGCTTGCCCGGGCTCGAGCGGTCGCGTGAACGAGCCCAGCGGCACCTCCCACAAGCGGCGGCCGGTCTTCAAGTCGATGGCGACGAGCGTCCCGAACGGCGGCGGCGTGCACGGCATGCCCGATGGGCTCACGAGAATCCGGCGCCGCATGACGTAGGGCGTCCCCAACATGCCGTTGTACTCGTAGTCGCGACCCAGCCGTTTGTCTTCCGCCATGGCCTGCTCGTGGTGGTAGTCCTCGCGCGGAATCAGCTGCACGACCGCGGCGATCCGGTTGACGGGAACGACCGCGATCTGGCGCGCCGGGTCCACGGCCACGCCGCCCCAATGGGCCCCGCCGATGTTGGAAGGCATCACGAAGGTCCCCCGCACGCTGGGCGGCGTGAAGATCCCCTCATTGCGGAGGCTGTCGATCGCCGCATGGCAGGCAGTCCGGTCCGCGTCGGTCGCGCCCCATACGTCGTCCAATGTCAGACGGTGCGGGCTGAGCGGCGCAATCACCGCCGTAAATGGCTGCGTGGGGGACACCTGCTCACCCGGGATGTCACTCGCGGGGACGGGACGCTCCTCCACCGGGAAGATCGGCCGGCCCGTCGCGCGCTCGAGCACGAACAGCATGCCGGTCTTGGTGGCCTGTAGCACGGCGGGGACGCTCGCGCCGCCGTGCGTGACTGTCACGAGCGCGGGCGGCGACGCGTTGTCATAGTCCCACAGGTCGTGGTGTACGGTCTGAAAGGCCCAGACCAGCTTGCCCGTCGAGGCGTGCAACGCCACGATCGAGTTGGCGTAGCGGTTACGCCCGAGGCGGAGCACTCCGTAGTAGTCGGGCGCGGCGCTGCCCGTGGGAATAAAGACCAGGTCGTGCGCGGGATCCGCCGCCAGCACCGACCAGGCGTTGGCCGCTCCGGTCTTGTGGGCCAGCGCGCCGCCCCACTCGCCGTACGCCGGGTCTCCGGAATCCTGGGGAATCGGGTCCCAGGTCCATTTGAGCGCGCCGGTTCGGGCATCGTACGCGCGCACCTCGCCGCTCGCCGGGTTGGGCCGGCTGTTGTCCGCGATTGAAGAGCCGGTGATGACCACCCCGTTCACGACGAGCGGAGGCGACGTCATCGAATACGCGCCCGGCTCGAACGGCGCAATCCGCAGGCCCGCCTTGAGGTCGACGATTCCGCTGCGGCCGAATCCGGCGCACGGCCGCCCGTCGCGGGCATCGAGCGCGATGAGCTGCGACTGCGCCGTGGCGACGAAGATGCGCCGGCGGCACCCCGTGCCCGTGGGCGCGGCCTCATCGACCCAAGTCGCGACGCCCCGGCTCGCGAAATCTCCGTACGTCACGTCGCGTTTGATTGCGGGGTCGAACACCCAACGCTCCCGACCCGTGGCCGGGTCGAGCGCGATCACGCGGCCCAGTGGCGTGCCCACGTACATCACGCCGTCCACCACCAACGGCGTGGCCTCGAACGCGGTGGGCTTGGTGGTCTTGAACGCGGCGCCGGTCTCGCCGGTCCGGTACGTCCACGCGGGCGCGAGCCGGGCGACGTTGCCCCGGTCGATCGCGGCGGCGGGCGAATAGCGCGTGCCCTGCGGGTCGTGGCCGTAGGCGGGCCAGTCCACAGGGGTCTGGAGCGCGAGCAGGGCGAGCAGCAGCACGGGTAGCTCCATCGATGGCGGTCGGGTGACCGTACGGGGACGGCCGGGAAACTACGTCAACCTGGGTCGCTCGGGTGGCGGCGGCGCAGCCACGCTTTTTGCAGAGATCCGACTTACAGTCTCCTTCTCGACCCCGATCGGAGAAATGCCATGTCTGCACCCGCTCATTCGCGGCGCACCCTGCCGCGCCGGGCCTTTCTTTCGGCAGCCGCCGCCGCGACGGGCGGTCTCGCCGTCGCGTGCGCCGACCAGAGCGTCGGCGTGCCGGCGCTGTCCGAGCAATTGAGCGCGCGACTGCGCCACCCCGCCTCCTGCGGCATCGAGCACGTCGTGCTCGTGATGATGGAGAACCGCTCGTTCGACCATTTCGTGGGATGGCTGCCGCAGGCCGACGGGCGCCAGGCCGGACTCACCTACTTCGACGCGGCAGGGACGGGACACGCCACCTACCCGCTCGCGCCGGACTATCAGGGATGCGGCCACCAGGATCCCGACCATTCGTACCAGGGCGCGCGCGTCGAGTACAACAACGGCGCGTGCGACGGGTGGCTGCGCGCCAACGACGTCTTCTCGATCGGCTACTACCGCCAGGACGATCTCGCCTTCCTCGGTCGCGCCGTGCCGCAGTGGGCCTCGTTCGATCGTTACTTCTGCTCGCTCCTCGGTCCGACGTTCTCGAACCGCGTGTACCAGCACGCCGGCCAGACCGACCGCCTGAGCGACACGCCCGAGCCCTCGACGCTGCCGACCATCTGGGATCGCCTGGCCGCGCGCGGTCTGGCGGGGCGGTACTACTTCGGCGACGTGTCGTTCCTCTCGCTGTGGGGTCCCAAGTATCTCCCGATCAGTCGCACCCACGACGCCTTCTTCGCCGACTGCGCCGCCGGGACGCTGCCGCAGGTGGCGTTCATCGATCCGGCGTTTCTCGGAGAGGCGACCGGCACCGGCGCCGACGATCACCCCTTCAGCGACGTGCGCGCCGGCGAAGCCTTCCTCAACCGGATTTACGCCGCGGTCACGCACAGCCCGGCGTGGGCGCGCACAGTGCTGTTCATCAATTTCGACGAGTGGGGCGGGTTCTTCGACCATGTGCCCCCGACGGCAGGGCCGCTGCCCGACGCGGATCGCGCCGCGGGGAGCGACGGCCTGCGGGGCTTCCGCACGCCCGCGCTGCTCGTGTCGCCGTTCGCGCGTCGCGGGCGTACGTCGCACACACTGTACGAGCACGCGTCGCTGCTACGGCTGATCGAATGGCGCTGGGGTCTCGACCCGCTCAGCGTGCGGGACCAGACGGCCAACAACCCGGCGCTGGAGCTCGACTTCACGCGGCCCCGGCTCGACGCGCCGGCGTTCGACGTGCCCGCTGTGATCGGCGCGCCCTGCCCCGCTAATCCGGGCCTGGTCGCGGCTCGGACTTCACGGGCACACTGGGAGGCGCTGTACCAGGTGGCGCGGCGCCGCGGCTGGACGATGTGAAGGGAGAGGGCCGCTAGGGCGGGGGTGTGGTGGTCGAGCCGCCCTTCGCGCAGGCGGGCGCGGCCTCTCGGGTGGCGGGCGCAAGCGGTGTCGAGCCGACGAACACGGCGCACTGCTCGGTCGTGTTCGGATTGGTCATCGACGCGGTCCACCCGTCGCCCGTCAGCGTGATCGTGGGCGGTCGATTGCCGGCCGAGTAGTGGTAGTCCGGGCCCAGGTCGGTTGTGTACTTGGCGTGGTCGCCAAGGTAGCTCTCTTCGGCCGTCACGAGGTTGCGCAGGTCCGATTTCATGGACGCGACCAAGGCCCGCTCTTTGGTGTTGATGAGCTTGGGGACCGCGATCGTCGCGACGAGCCCGATGATCGCTACCACGATCAGCAGCTCGATGAGGGTAAAGCCGGAGCGATTCATGCCCACCGAGTAACGATGCCGGATGTCGGGAGAGGTGGCAAGGTGCATGCCGCGGGTGCTAAGTTCAGCCTCGGCAGCCCCGCGACCGTGGCGGAACTGGTAGACGCGCAGGACTTAGGATCCTGTGGGGCAACCCGTGGGGGTTCGAGTCCCTCCGGTCGCATCGCTCCCGAAAACAATGCGCCGCCGCCAGGCGTGCGGTCCTGGACGGCGGACGCAAAGTGGCGATGGCCCGACGGCCCGGCCAAGCGCCAACTGCTGCGCCTTAATCATGACTCGTGGGATCAAACTGCACAAGATGCACACCGGGAGGGGGACGGTCAGCGCCGCGTGGCGCTGCGCCGGACGCCCGCTTCCCGCCCCGCGGCGGGCACCCGCACGATGGCCCAGCCGAGACCGGCGATGCCCAGGATGACCTCGCTCAAACGGGCGAAATCCACCGGCTTGGTCAGGAACCCATCGGCGGCGAGCGCGGCGAGCTGCTCGTGCTCCGAGTCCGACCCGGTGAGCACCACGACCGGCAGCTCGGCCCAACGTGGCTCTTCCCGGATGCGCAGCAGCACGTCGCGGCCGTCGAGATGAGGGAGCTTCAAGTCGAGTAACACGAGGTCGGGCCGCGGCACACCGTGATGCGGGCCTTCCCGCCGCAGGAACGCGAGCGCGTCGAGGCCGTCCCCCACGACCCAGAGACGGTTCTGTACCTTGCCGCGTCCCAACCCGCGCCGCGTCAGCTCCACGTCGGCGGGATCGTCTTCCACCAGCAGAATGTTGATCGGGGTCGGGCCGCGCACCATGACGCCCAACTTAGGTGCCCGGCCCAGCCGGGCTCAAGGGGCGCCGCCGACCCTGCCCGCGCGCGCCTGCTGCGGGTCGGCGCGACTGGCCTTCGCGACCTGCGGTGCACCCTGCATCGCCTCTTCCACCAGACGCCACAGCGTGTCGAGCGACAGCGGCTTGAGCAGGAAGCGCTCCGATTCGAGGAACAGGTTCATGCTGTGCGGGTCCGGCAGCGGCTCCGACGCGATCAACACGAAGCGGCCGCGCAGCTCCGGTCGCACCATCAGCGCCTGGCGCCATAACCACAGGCCGCCGCGCTCGGGCATGTTCAGGTCCGTGACCACGACGTCGTATGACTGTCGCCGCAGCGCCGTGAGCGCCTCCGCGGCGTCCACCGCCGTCGTCACGGCGCAGCCGCGGCGCGCCAGCGACCGCGCGATCGCCTCGCGCATCGCGGCGTTGTCGTCCACCATCAGCACGGAGCCTGTCTTCATCGGGATCGCCATGTCGGCCTGCCTCCCCAAATGAACCGTAGCGTCGTCGCTGTGGCCTCGACAAGTGTTGCAGCATCGCAGCGTGTGGCATCCCTTGTGCCAGCGGGACGGACGTCGGGTCGGCGAAGCCAGCGCGATCGCGGAACGGCGGCCGGCGTGGTGGAACGGTGATTGCCACCGCTGTGAGCCCTCTAAACCGGGTCCCAGTGGGGTTGACGCCGGTCGCGGCCGGGGTCCAACGTAGGGCGGCCAAGCGGCGGAGCTGCGGATTCCCATGGACCAGTCTGTTCCTCTTCAGGAGCTGCAGCTCGCGTGGGCGCGCCTGCGCGTGGAGGCCGACGTCGGGCTGCGCCGCGGCGCCTGGTATCGCGTCACCCGCTTCACGCCGTCGGAAGTGTTTCTGGACGTCCAGCGGTTTCCCATCGGCGTACCGCGGCGCTTGCTCGAGGTGGTGCTCGGCCGGCCGCTGCGCTGGTCCGTGGTGCCCCGGCCGCGCGACGCGAGCAAGCTGCCGCCCCAGTTGGGCGCGCCGTACGCCGTCTGCCCTGTGTGCCGCACCCGGGCCCCGCTCGAGGGACGGCCCGGCAAGATGGCCTGCCCCAAGTGTCAGGGGATGTTCGCCGTCGCCTGGGACGAGCGCTACCTGACCAAAGGTGAGACGAAAGCCGAAGAGTAGGTCGAGCGGCTGGGCTTACAACGAAAGCTTGGTGAGCGCGTCGGCGATCAGCTCGCCCTCATCCAGCGTCAGGGCATCCCACACGCCGACGCGTCCGTCCGCGCGCAGCACTTCGTAGAGCGCCCGACCCGCCGGACGACCTTCCGCGGCCGCCCAGCGCGGGCGCGCCACCCAGAACCCCGACCCCCCATCGGCGACATCGTGATAGCACTGCACAATCCGAGTGGCGATGTCCTGCGCGGCGAGCCCCTTGGGGAGCAGATGCTGCCGCTCCAGCAGGGCGGCGGTGACCTGTTCTACGAGATTCTCGGTGCGCGGGGTCGTCGTCATGGCGGATCGCGGATCGGTGACATTGCCGAGGATGCCGGTCGCAGCGCCGCGGTAACGGTCTTGACGCGGGCTTGACACTCCGGGACAACTGCACAAATTGCACAGGCAGCACTGGTCCGCGGGGGTTACCCGTATTTCGAAGAAAAAGCTGCTGCTCGCCTCCCAACGCATCGAAGTTGGCGCCCTGCTCCACGGCACCACGCTGAACCCCGGTGCGTTCCGGTGGGGCGTCGCGGACAGCGAGACGACGACCGGTGCCCAGGTCACGCGGCTCGAGTACGCCAACGGCCACTCCCCCGCGTACTTCCAATTCGACCACTACCTACGCCAGCACTACGCCCTCTATTCGTGGGGCGACGGCGCGGAGCTCGAAGAGCACTTCGTCGGCAGCTGGCCGCACCAGGTGCTCCACGTCGCGCGCTGGATCGCCCGGCTCGAGCGCGAGGCCCGCACGCGGGAGCCGGTCGTCCCGTAGCTGGCGCAAGTTGCCGCAGGCGCGTCCCTAGCGGAGCCGCAGCCTGAGCAGCACGGTCAGCGTCGCCAGCTGCTCCAGCCGCCGCACCCCTTGGTCGATCGGGAAGTCGTACCGCTCCAGCGAATACTCCAGGCCCAGCGTGGCGGCGCGAAGGCGGTACTCGAGCCCGGCCGCGGCGCGGAAGGCCATGCCGGGGTCCGGCAGTCCTGATACCGATACCACGGGCAGCAGCGCGGCGCGTCCCACGCCGCGGATCGCGCCGCCGGCGAACGGGACCCGGGCGGCGGCACCGACGTCCACCGTGGTCCAGGTCTGGCGGCCGAGTTTCGTGCCGTAGGCGCGGCGCGCGGCCCCGACTTGGAGGGAGAGCCACCGCCCCGCGGCTACGCTGCCTTCGACGCCGAGCTCTCCCAGGTCGCGATCGAGGACGCCGTTCGCACCGAACAGCGACCCGCCGAGCGCGCGCACGTCAACGGCAAGGCCGGGGCCGAGCCGCAGCGTCCCCACGCCGCCGATGATCGGGCCGAACGACCGTTCGACCCCGAAGCCCGCGTCCACCCGGTGCTCGGCGAGCGATACGAGAGGCTCGACCGTCAGGGCCCGTTGCGCGTTCGCGCATGCCACGCCGCCCAGAATCGCGCCCGCGACCAGACGGGCCGCTCTCACCGCTCCACGCCTTCCCCCGCGGCGGGAGCGACGAGCAGTACGGTCGCCGCGATCCGGTCGGCGTTGCGAGCCCGGAGGGCCGCATTCACCGAGTCCCGCTGCGCCCGATGGCGCGCGTTCGCGGCGATGTTCTCCGGGATGGCGCCGTGCCGTCGGTCCGCGAGGAACGCGACGACGCCCGTAATCGCGGCGGTCGCCGCGACCACGTCGGCGGCTCCCCGCTCACTCCCGCCGAGATCTCCGTTGGCTGCCCTGGCGATGAGCAGCGCGGCCGCCGCCACGCCCACTCCCTTGACGACGTCGCGCCGCGCCGCCTCGGGTGAAACCCGCTCTGGGAGCAACGAACGCTGGTCGAGATCGGGAAGCGTGTCTTCGAGCGCGGCCACCTCGTGCCGCAGGTCGAAGTACACCCGGGCGGAGTCGGCTGCGCCGGTCACCCGACTGCGTCCCACGATCGCCAGGGTGTAGCGTCCCGGTGGCGCGAGTCGCCGATTGGCGAGCAGGCCGTCCCAGGCGATCTCGCGCACGCCGTCCATCGTGCCCTGGAACAGCACCAGCGGCGAACCGACCCCGATGGCGGACAATTTGACGTTCACGAGCGCGGCATGGGTGGCCACGACGGTGAACGTGACTCGGGTGGTACGCGGGTCCACTCGCGCGGGCTGGACAGGGCGCACGGCGACGGCGAGCGTGCGGCGGCGGGCTTCGTCAAAGGTCGCCAGCTGGGCGGGCGTGAACAGGCTTGGGTCGAGCTCGGTGAAGGGATCGCGCTCGATCGCCGCGCGGAAGTACAGCATGGAGGAATCGCGCTTCCCTGCGAGCGCCAGGCACGCACCCAGGTACTTGTACGCGTCGACCCGCTGGTCCGCCGACACCTCGAACGGCCAGTTGGGCGAGACGATCTGACGCAAGAGCGGCAGCGCCCGCTCGACCTCGAGCCGCTCGTAAAACTGGTGCGCCTGCACGAGCAGCTCCTCCGTGCTGCCCTGTGCGGCCAGCGCGGGAGCCGCGCCGACCACGAGGGCCGCCGCCCACACGAGCCGCCTCATCCCGCGCCGCGGCTCCGCAGCGTGACACGCCCCAGCGACATCGTAGCGCCGGGCTCGACCACCACCGTCGTATCGAACGTCTCGTAGCCGCGGGCGCGAACCTCGAGGCGCCGGAGCCCCGGGGAGATCGGCACGTCATCGAACACGCTGCCGATGCCGACACGACGGCCGTCGATCAAGATCTCGGCATCGGCAGGCGTCGTGAGCAGCCGCAACCTGCCGCTCGGGACCCCCCCGCGCCGGACCGCTGGGCGATACGGCGGCGGGGCGGAGGCTGGACGACCCGCCGCCGAGTCGAGGGACGCGCTAACCGCGGGCGCCGGCACGCGGGACGGTCGGCCGAGCAGCCAAATGGTGCCGAGCGCAACGAGGCCCCCGCCGGCGAGCCCGGCCAACCGGCCCGCCGAGATCCGGGGCCGGGGACGCGTGGGGGGGGAGCCCGGCGGGCGGGCGTCCATCGCGAGGGTCGGCATGTCGGCGAGCGGCGGCAGTGCGCGCGTGGCGATCTTGGGCACGTCACGCCCCTGCACCAGGTGCTGCAGAATGCGCTCGCTGTCCAGACGGTCGCGCTCGCTGAACGGGGTGGCCTCGATCGCCGTCAGCATCTCGCGCGTCGTCTCGAACCGTCGCTCGGGGTCTTTGTGCAGGGCGCGACGCACCAGGTCATTCAGCGTCCCGGGCACGTCGTCCCGAACCAGGCCAAGGTCCGGCACGGGCGTGAAGAAGTGATGATGCATCACGCCGGCGAGTGTGTCCCCGTGAAACGGCACCGAGCCGGCGAGCATCTGGAACGCGACAATGCCGAGGGAGTACTGGTCGCTCTGCGGCCCGGCGCGCCGGCCGGCGCATTGCTCGGGGCTCATGAACGCCGGTGTCCCGATCACCGTGCCGTCGGCCGTGAGGGTGACGTCGGACGAGCGCAGCGCGACACCGAAGTCGGAGACCATCACCCGTCCATCCGAATCCACCAGGATGTTCGCGCCCTTCACGTCGCGGTGCACGATGCCGCAGGCATGGGCGTAGGCGAGCGCGCGGGCCGCCGCGCGCAGCACGTAGAGGGTCACGGGCACCGGCAGGGCGCCCTGGTCCTGGAGGAGGGCGTCGAGCGACTTTCCCTCGATGAACTTCATGACGATGAACAGGATACCGCCGAACTGGCCCACCCGGTACACGGGGATGATGTTCGGATGATCGATTTCGGCGACCATGCGCGCCTCGCGCTTGAAGCGCTCCACGGCGCGGGCCGTGAGCCCGAGCTCCGGGGGAAGCACTTTGAGGGCCACCACACGCCGCAGCCCCACCTCGTTCGCCTTGAACACCACCGCCATCCCGCCGCGCGCCAGCTCGTGCTCCACTTCGTATTCCCCGGCGAGCACCATGCGGAGGCGCTGCAGCAGGTCGTCGCCGGTGGCGGCCGGGAGCGTGAGCGTCGCGTCGTGCGGATCGCCCACGAGCGTGCCACAATGCCCGCAGAACCGCGCCGGCGGCGACACGTCCGCCCCGCACGTGAAGCACTTCACGGCCGGACCTTGATGGACTGGGCGAGGGTGGGCGCGCTGTCCGTCAGAATAGAGCTCTGGAGCCGAATCATAAGCGTGGCGGTCCCGATACCCGCCTTGGCTGTGAGCGAATCGCGGCCGGTGTTGAGATCGAACACGCTGGTGTCCGACGACCACATCGTGAGGTGCGGTCGGTCGATGGGCGTGCCGCCGGCTGCGACGAGGACGCTGAACGGCACGGTGCTGTCACGATGGAGCACCGTGTCCCCCACATAGATGATCGTCACGGACTCGGGGCCGGCAGGGCGAAACACGTCCGCGAGCCCGCACGCCAGCGCGGCCATGCCGCCCGCCATCGCCAACCCGAGCCGCACCGTTGGGCGCGCTGGCCGCATGATCCCAAGACCCCAGGCGAAAGCCGGCTACAAGATGGGAGGAACGACCCGGATGGCAATACGGGAGACCCATGGGCCGCCCGTTAACCGGTTGCACGGTCGTCGGTTGCGCCCATTGCCACGGCCGGAGCTCTCCGTAACTTCCTGCGGGTCCCGCAACACGACTCCGGCTCCACAGAGGTCAAACCCGATGCGCTTCGCCCCGTCCCTCGCCGTCGTCGCCCTCGTCGCCTGCGCCGCCCCGCTTGCCGCCCAGGAAACGCCCACCGAGCGGAGCGCCGCGGTCGATGTCGTCCGCCGTATGAACACGCTGGAGCGCTCGCTCGCGCTGCCCGGGCTCGTGGCGCGGCTCACCGGCGCCCGCGACCCACGCCGGGACGCCGTGCTGGCCCGCGCCAAGGCGCTCATGGACCAGGAGCTCCTCGCGATGGCCGACGACATCACCCGTCATCCGGAGACGGGCTACAAGGAAGAGCGCTCGGTGAAGATCCTCACCGATTATCTCCAAGCCCACGATTTCGACGTGACGACCGGGGTGGCGGGCTTGAAGACCGCCTTCGTGGCGCGCTACAAGAAGGGGACGCCGGGCCCGAATCTCGGCGTCATCCTCGAATACGACGCGCTGCGCGGCACGACGCGCGACTTTCACGGCGACCAACACAGCGCGCAGGGTCCCGTCGGCATGGCCGCGGCGCTCGCGGTCGCGGAGTTCCTCACGGCGTCCAAGACCCCGGGCACGGTCACCGTGTACGGCACGCCCGCCGAGGAAATCGGCTCGCCGGAAGCGAAGACCACGATGTATCAAGCCGGTGTGTTCAAGGGCGCGGACCTGCTGGTGCGCTCGCATTCGTCCACCGCGACCCAAGCCCCCGGCCCGGGCTTCGGGAGCTGCTGCATGAACATCGACGTGGTGCGCTACATCTTCTCGGGCGCGCCGGCGCACCAGCTGCAGGCGTGGGATGGACGGGATGCGCTCACCGGTGTGATCGAGCTGTTCAACCACATCGACGCCATCCGGCGGACGCTGCGACCGGAGACGCGCATTCAGGGCATCATCACCGAAGGCGGCAAGGCGCCGAACGTGGTGCCCGACCGCGCGGTCGCGGAATTCTGGCTGCGCTACCCCGATCAGGTGTATCTGGCGCAGGTGCTCGAGCGCGTGGACGACGCGGCCCGCGCCGCCGCCCTCGCCACCGGGACCAAGGTCCGTATCGAGGCCGACTCCGAATCGCGCGACGGTATCTCGGTCGCCGCCCTGAACGACGTCGCGTTCGCGTACCTGAAGCAGCTCGGCGCGACGAAGCTCGAGGACGAGCCGGGGCGCCCCCTCCCCTACGAGGAGACCGGCACCGTCGCGACCGAGATCCCGGGTGTCGGCGTGACGGCCCACAGCTCGAACGGCGGCTACCACACGTTCGAGATGGAAGCCGACGCGCTCGGTCCCGTGGGCCATCACGGCTTCGTGCTCGACGCCCAGGCGATGGCCGCGGTGCTGTACCACTTCGCCACCGACACGCCGTATCGCGCGACGGTGCAACGGGAGTTCGAGGGACTCAAGGCGCTGTACGACGAGTACCTCACGGCGCTGCGGAGCGCCTATCCCCTCCCCACGGTGCCCGAGCCGGGAGGTCACTGATCGCATGCGCCCCACTCTCATTATCGCGCTCGCCGGGCTGGCGTGCGCGCCCGGGCTCTCGGCGCAGCAGCGCGCCATTTCGGATAGCGACCTGTTCGCGTTCCGCTGGGTGGCGAGCCCGCAGATCGCGCCCGACGGGCGGCGGGCGGCGTACGTGCTGGTCACCGTGAACGCGAAGCACGACGGGTACGAGACCAGCCTCTGGCTCGTCGCGACCGACGGGCTCTCGCCGCCTCGGCGCATCACCAGCGGCCCGCACGACGGCGCGCCCCGCTGGTCGCCCGACGGTTCGACGCTCGCCTTCCTGCGTCCCAAGGACGGCCACACCCAGCTCTACCTCCTGTCGCTGGCCGGTGGCGAGGCGCAGCAGCTTACCGACCTGCCGAAGGGCGCCGGGCCCGCCGCCTGGTCGCCCGACGGGAAGACGATCGCCTTCACGAGCACGACCGCGCCGGAAGACCTCGTCAAGACCGACAAGAAGGACGAGCCGAAGAGCGACGTCCGGGTCATCACCGAGGCCGAGTTCCGCGCCGACGACGAAGGGTATGTGGACCCCGGCGAACGCGCCCACATCTGGACGGTGCCGGGTGTCCTGCCCGGCGACCAGCCGGCGAAGCCGCATCAAGTGACGTCCGGCGCCTTCGACGAGAACGCGCCGCAGTGGAGCGGCGACGGTGTGCGCATCTATTTCGTCTCGGACCGCGTGGCCGAATCGTACTACTACCCACCCGACAACAACGTGTATTCGGTCCCGCGAGGCGGCGGCGCCCTCGACACGGTGGTGGACATCAATGGTCCGATCTTCGGCGCGGCGCTCGCGCCGGACGGACAGGCGATCGCGTTCCGGGGCTGGATCAATCCGCGGGCGACGCGCTCGTACAATCAATCCGACCTGTTCGTGTCGCGCGACCGTCGGGTCAAGAACCTCACGGCCGATTACGACTTCGACATGGGCGGCGCCGTGCTGGGCGACCAGGCGCCCCCCCGTGGCGGCGAGGGGTCGAGCCCGAACATCTGGACCGCGGACGGCCGCGCCGTGATCGTGGCCACGACCGAGCACGGGCGCTCGAACCTGGTACGGTTCGACGCCCAGACGGGGGCCCGCGACCCGCTCACCTCCGGCGACCACGCCGTGCTCGCGTACACGGCGTCCGCCGACGCGAAGCGCCTGGCGCTCACCTTGGGCGACCCGACGCACCTCCCCGACCTCTACGTGCTCGACGCGGCGACCAAGGAAACGCGCCAGCTCACCCACGTCAACGACTCGCTGTTCGCGCAGCTCCGGCTCGTCACGCCGGAGGATTTCTGGTACACCAGCTTCGACGGCAGGAAGATCGAGACGTGGATCATGAAGCCGGTGGGCTTCACGCCCGGCCGAAAGTACCCGCTGATCCTCAACATCCACGGCGGGCCGCACACGGCGTACGGGTACATCTTTTTTCATGAGATGCAGTGGCTGGCCGCGCGCGGGTACGTAGTGCTCTATCCCAACCCGCGCGGCAGCACCACCTACGGACAGGAGTTCGGCAACATCATCCAGTACCGCTACCCCGGGGACGACTACCGCGACTTGATGATCGCCGTCGATTCGCTGATCCGTCGCGGCTACGTGGACTCGACCAGGCTGGGCGTCACCGGCGGATCGGGCGGCGGGCTGCTCACCGACTGGGCCGTGGGGCACACCCACCGCTTCGCCGCGGCCGTGTCGCAGCGCGACGTGGCTGACTGGCTGGGGTTCTGGTACACGGCGGACTTCACGCTCTTCCGGCCGTCGTGGTTCCGCTCCACGCCGTTTCGCGATCCTCAGGAGTTCCTGGCCCGCTCGCCGGTGCGCTACGCGGACAGCGTCACGACGCCGATCATGTTCGTCCTGGGCGATGAAGATCTGCGGGCGCCGCCCAATCAGGGCGGCGAGGCGATGTTCCGCGCGCTCAAGTACCTGCGCAAAACCACCGTGATGGTGCGCTTTCCGGGCGAATCACACGAGCTGTCGCGCTCCGGTAAGCCGGTGCACCGGGTGGAGCGGCTGCAGCACATCGTGAGCTGGTTCGACAAGTACCTGCAGGGGAAACCGATCACGGCGTACGACGCGCGATGACCCGCTCGGGCGGCGCCCCATCAGCGTGGGGCGCCGGCCGACTCTTGCGTGTTAGTTCGGGTAGAACCGCACCTGCAGCAGCCTCAGCCCGTTGTTGTCGTACTGCCACAGGAAGTCCTGCAGGCACGTGGCGAACAAGCTCACGGTCGGCGTGCCGCATGCCAGCTCGGCCGCGCTCCCCGGTACGAGGGAGATGGTCGTGAGCGCGCTGGTCACGTCGCGGAAGCTGCTCTTGCCCTTACCGCGCACGAAGACCTCGTTGTCGGTCGAGCACAGGATCGTGGACGTCAGGGTGGTGGGATCGATGAACGTCGCGCAGGTGGCGATTTTCGACTGCCCACCCGGGGTGCCGAGCGCTCGGGCCCAGACCGTGTAGGTGCCCGGAGCGGGGAGCGCGAAGGAGGCTTCGCCGTCCGTCCCGTTCTTGTCGATCACTGTGAATTCGCTGTCGGCCGCCTGACTGAGCAGGATCTTCGTGGTCACGGCGTCGCTGCTGGTGCCGAGGCCCACGAAGATGACGTCGCCGCCCCCCTTCGCCATGTTGGGATTCTTGCCGTGAGCGACGCCGATGATGTTGAGATTGAAATGCGATCCGCTGGGCGCGCCATTGCCCGTCGAGGCCTTCTGCGCGGCCGCGGCCGTCGCGGTCATCCCGACCGCCACGGCTGCCGCCAGGTAGAATGTGAGACGCATGCGTTTCCTCCTTCGAGTTGGGTCACCGCGGGCGCCGCAGCTTGGTCGAACCGAGCGGTTGCTCGGTTCTCTCACACGATGGACGTGGTGGCGCGCGGCGGGCGTGACCCATCGCACCACGGTTGCGGCCGGCGGCTGACCGACTCCGCTGGTCACTAGGCACCCATGACGCCGGCTCGTAGCTTACGGGACCGTGACTGCCTCATGGCACATCCTGCTCGACGTCGCCCTGCGCACCACCGTCGTCTACTTCTTCGTGCTCGTCGGGCTGCGATTCGGCGGCACGCGAACCCTCGGGCAGATGAGCGTGTTCGATTTCGTGCTCCTCCTCATCATTTCGAACGCGGTCCAGAACGCCATGGTCGGCCCCGATACCAGCCTCGTAGGCGGACTCGTGGCCGCCGCGGTGCTCATGAGCTGGCACTGGCTGATCAACACGGCCCGGCTCCGGAGCCGCCGGCTCGCCAAGCTGATCGCGGGCGAGGGGATCATGCTGATCTACCACGGCAAGATCCTCGACGAGCATTGCCGTCGCGCCGGCGTCACGCGCGACGAGGTGCTGCAGGCGCTCCGGGAGCACGGCGTGGCGCGGGCCGATGACGTGCTGTTCGCGGTGCTCGAGCCCGACGGCGCGATCAGTGTCGTACGAGACGACGACATCACGCCGGGCGACAGACCGCACCGCCGGATCAAGAGCTTGCGACGGAACCAATAGAGACAGTGCGCGGTACGCGGTGCGCCGTCGCTTCCGTTGCCGTGCCGGTCTCTGCTGGGGTCAGTCAGCCATCGACGGCAACCGCGCACTGCGCACCGCGCACCTTTGTCTCTCTGATTAGATTTACTCCCACATGACTGCCATTCAGGTCCGTAAGACGGCGGAGGAGCCGGGAGCCGCGTCCCTGGCGGTGACCGTGCCGGTCGAGCAGGTGCGCGAAGCCGAGGCGCGCGCCACGTCCGCCTACCAGCAGCGCGCCCGGCTCCCGGGATTCCGCAAGGGCAAGGCACCGGCCGCACTCGTGAAGAAGCAGTTCGCCGACGACATCCGGCAGCAGGCGCTCGAGGACCTGATCCGTGAGAGCTGGAAGGCGGCACTCGCACAGGAAGGGGGGGCGCTGAAGCCGGTCGCCGACCCACACGTGCACAACCTCAAGTGGGACGCCGCGGCGGGGGGCCCGGTGACGTTCGAGTTCCACGTCGAGGTGAAGCCCGAGTTGACACTCGAGCGCATCGGGAAGTTCCACCTCAAGCGCACCGTACCCAAGGTCACCGAGGAGCGGGTGCTGGCGCAGCTCACGGCGCTGCGCGAGCAGAAGGCCCCCTGGGTGCCGGTGGTGGGGGAGAAACCGGCGCTCAAGGACCTGGTGCAGGGGACGATCGCGACACGCGAGGGAGACGAGGTCACGGATCCGAAACCCTTTAACATCGTGCTGGGCGACGGGGGGGCGATCCCCGAGGTCGAAGAGCGCCTCATGAGCATGCTCCCCGGCGAGACGCTCGACGCCACGGTGCGTTTCCCGCCCGACTTTCCCGAGGAGGCGAAGCGCGGCCAGACGCGCGCCATCCGCCTGACGCTGCAGGAGGTCAAACGCCAGCACCTGCCGGAGCTGGACGACGCGTTTGCGCGCGAGGTCGGGGACTTCGAGTCGCTCGACGCCCTGCGCCAGGCGGTGCGGGAGGATCTCGAGAAGGAGGCCCAGCGCGACGGCGACGCCCAGCTCCGGCGCGACCTGATCGAGCAGATCGTACAGGCCAACCGGGTGGTCGCCCCGCGGCCGCTGGTCGAGCGGGCGGTGTACGTCTACGCCCAGGCGTACGGGATTCCGGAGGATCGCGTCCCCGAGTTCGCGCAGGAATTCCGGCCCGTGGCCGAGGCGCAGGTGCGGCGCGACCTGATCCTCGACTGGGTGGTGGAGCACCACGGCCTGCGCGCCACCGCGGCGGAGCTCGACGCGCGGTTGCAGGAGGTGGCCGCGCGCAGCGGCAAGACGGCGGCCGAGCTGCGGGCGTCGCTCGAGAAGGCCAAGCGGCTGCGCGACCTGGAGCGCGGCTTCACCGAGGAGAAGGTGTTTACGTTTCTTCTGTCGCAATCCACCGTGGAGTCAGCGTGACGAGGAACCAGATTTACCCGCCCTACATCATCGAGCGCTCCAGCCGGGGCGAGCGCACCTACGACATCTTCAGCCGGCTGCTCCTGGACCGCATCGTGTTCCTGGGCACGCAGATCAACGACGAGGTGTCGAACATCATCATCGCCCAGCTCCTGTTTCTCGACGCGGACAACCCGGAGCGGGACATCTACCTGTACGTCAATTCGCCCGGCGGACTGGTGTCGTCGGGCATGGCGATCTACGACACGATGCAGTTCCTGCGCGCCCCCGTGAACACCATCTGCATGGGGATGGCGGCGTCGATGGGCTCGTTCCTGCTCGCGGCCGGCCGCAAGGGCAAGCGCTCCGCCTTGCCCCATGCCCGCATCATGATGCACCAGCCCTCGGGCGGGACCCAGGGCACCGCGGCCGACATCGAGATCCAGGCCCGGGAGATCCTGTACCTGCGGGGCAAGCTCAACGAGCTGTATTCCAAGCACACCGGCAAGCCGCTGGACCAGATCGAGAAGGACATGGACCGGGATCGCTTCATGTCCGCCGAAGAAGCCAAGGAGTACGGGCTAATTGACCACGTAATCGCCAACTTCCAGCAGATCGACGACGGCAAGAAGAAGTGACCGCTTGCGCAGGCAGGCCGACCTTCCCATACTAGGACGAGATGTCCCACGATAAGCACCTCCGCTGCTCCTTCTGCGGCAAGTCGAAGGACTCGGTCCGGAAGTTCATCTCCGGGCCGTCGGTCTACATTTGCAATGAGTGCATCGCCCTCTGCAACGAGATCCTGGCGGAGGACGAAGAACGCGAGGTCTCCGAGGCGATCACCCAGGTCCCCATCCCCTCCGAGATCAAAGACGTGCTGGACCAGTACGTGATCGGCCAGGAGAAGGCGAAGAAGACGCTGGCCGTGGCCGTCTACAACCACTACAAGCGCATCAACTCGCATCAGGGCCGCGAAGCGGAGGTCGAGCTCGACAAGAGCAACATCCTGCTGATCGGTCCCACCGGCGTGGGCAAGACGCTCCTGGCGCAGACGCTGGCGCGGATTCTGGACGTCCCCTTCACCATCGCCGACGCGACCACGCTCACGGAAGCGGGCTACGTCGGCGAGGACGTGGAGAACATTCTGGTCCGGCTGCTCCAGGCCGCGGACTTCAACGTGTCCGAGGCGGAGCGCGGCATCGTCTACATCGACGAGATCGACAAGATCGCCAGGAAGTCCGAGAACCCGAGCATCACGCGCGACGTGTCGGGCGAGGGCGTACAGCAGGCCCTCTTGAAGATTCTCGAGGGCACTGTGGCGAGCGTGCCGCCCCAGGGCGGCCGCAAGCACCCGCAGCAGGAATACATCCAGGTCAACACGAAGGACATCCTGTTCATCTGCGGCGGCGCGTTCGACGGCCTGGAAAAGATCATCGAGTCGCGCACCGGGCGGCGCCAGATCGGCTTCACCAAGGAAGAGGTCGCCAAAGGCGCACCCGAAAAGATCAAGAAGAACCCGTTCATCGACGTGGAGCCGGACGACCTGCTGCGCTACGGCCTCATCCCCGAGCTGGTGGGCCGGCTGCCCGTGGCCGTCCCGCTCGACTCGCTCGACGAAGAGGCGCTGATCCGCATCCTGATCGAGCCCAAGAACGCGCTCTCCAAGCAGTATCAGAAGCTGTTCGAGCTGGAGGACGTGCGGCTCACCATCGAAAAGGACGCCCTCAAAGCCATCGCTCAGAAGGCGATCAAACGGGGGACCGGCGCCCGGGGCTTACGCGCCATTCTCGAAGAAATGATGACCGACATCATGTTCGAGCTGCCGAGCCGCGACGACGTGCGCGAGGTCGCCATCACCTCGGAGTGCGTCACCGAAGGCCGGCCCCCACTGCTCGTCACCGAGCGCGTGCGCCAGAAGAAAGAAGCCTGATCGGCGAACCCCGCTTCATCGGCTCGTTCCCCAGGGCCGACGTTTCCCTCACCCCCACACTCCCTGAAGTCGCGCTCATCGGTCGATCGAACGTAGGCAAGTCGAGCCTGCTGAATGCCCTGGCGGGGCGACGGATAGCCAAAGTGTCCGGGACGCCCGGCAAGACGCGGATGTTGAACGTTTACGAAATACCGTTGGTACGCGGTGCGCAGTCCGCGGTTGCGCCTGTTGAGGACCGACCACCCGATGCGCATCGGGAACAACCGCGCACCGCGCACCGCGCCTTTTATTTTCTCGACCTCCCCGGCTACGGCTATTCCCGCGCGTCACACGCCGATCGGCGGACATTCCGACTCCTGATTACGCACGCGCTGAATCGCCCTCGGCTCGCGGGCGTCCTCTGGCTGCTGGACGTTCGTCACGAGCCCTCCACGGACGACCGCGCCATGCAGGAGCTGTTCGCGGGGCGCGAGACCCGCGTCCTGGCGGCCCTCACCAAGAGCGACAAACTGGCCCGAGGCGAGCGCCCCGCCCGGGAGCGGGAGCTGCGCGACGCCCTCGCGCTCGACCCCGATCAGATGGTCGTGACGAGTGCGCAGCAGAACGAGGGGATAGCAGAGCTAAAGGACGCGATTTGGGGGCTGATCGGTGGCGGGCCCCAGCGCGACCCCGGGCTCGCGCCCGGGGTCAGTTTGCCACCGGATCCTGCCTGACCGCGGGCGCCAGCCGGTGGATCACGGAGGGCAGATCGGTGATCAACCCTGGATATCCGAGCTTCTCAGTCGGGATTAGACGCGTCGAGCAACATTATTGTTGTCCCTCATGCGCGTCCTGATTGCCCTGCTCGCCGTCGCCGCCGTGGGGGCCGTGGGCTGGTCGCTGCGGCTGAGCCGCCGCCTGCGACACAGCGAGCGCGACCGCCGGCGGTCGGCGGACGAGCTGAACCGCCGCCTGTCGGAGCTGTTCTCCCTCCAGGAGCTGTCGTTCATCCTGTCGGGATCGCTGCAGCTCGACCGCATCGTCGAGCAGGTGGTGCGCTACGCGATGCGGTTTCTCGACGCCCAGGGAGCCCTTGTCGCCCTGACGCTGGACGGCGAGGCGGCGGGGGGAGCCGGAGCAGGACGCGAGGATCGCCCCCTGCTGCAGGTCACCGCCGCCGACGGTACGCTGGCGGCGCTGGCGGGTCGCGCCATCGGGGCGGACGATCCCGGTCTGGTCGTGCGGTCGCTGGGCCGCGAGCGGCTCGAGCTGGTGCGCAGCTCGGGCGGGGAGCCGACGCGGCTGGTGGCGGACGTGCAGGCCGACTCCGCGGCGGCGGTCCCGCTGCGCGCCCACGGCGTGGTGGTGGGAACCCTGGTGATCGCGAACCCGCGCGGCGGCGGGTTTGCGGCGGAGGACATCCGCCTGCTCTCCACGGTGGCGACGCACGCCGCCATCGTGATCGCGAATGCGCGCTTCTTCGAGATGGTGCGGCACGCGAAGGAGCAGTGGGAGACGGCGTTCGATTCCCTGAGCGAGGGCATCGCGGTGGTGGACGACGCGGGACGGGTGCGCCGGGCCAACCGCTCGTTGGCCGCCATGCTCGGCGCCCCGATCCCGGGCGTCATCGGCCGCGAACTGGTCGAGGCCCTGGTCGGCACGTCCCCTCCCCTGGTCGACGTGCTCGCGGCCGCGCGCGCGGGCGATCGGGTCCAGCCGATCGTGCTGCGCTCGACCACTCTGGGACGCGCGATCCGCGTGACCGCCGCCCGCATTCCGGCGCCTGGCGCAGGGGGGGCGCAAGATCAGAGCGTGGTGGTGCTGGTAGAAGACGTGACGGACCAGCAGGCGATGGAGTCCCACCTGATCCAAAGTGAGAAGCTCGCCGCCGTCGGTCAGCTCGTCTCCGGCGTCGCCCACGAGCTCAACAATCCGCTCACCTCGATCGCCGGCCTGTCCGAGTTCCTGCTCGAGCAGAAGGAGCTCGGTGCCAAGGATCGCGGCCACCTGCGTGTGATTCACGAGCAGGCCGACCGCGCCGGGCGGATCGTGCGCAACCTGCTCACGTTCGCGCGCAAGGGTCCCGCCGAGCAGGCGCCAGTGGACTTGAACGACGTGATCCAGCGGACGCTGCTGCTCATGAGCTACGACCTGACTCTCAAGGACATCGCCGTCGAGAAGGACCTGGGCACGGTCCCGCCGGTGCTGGGTGACCGCCACGCCCTGCAGCAGGTGCTGTTGAACCTGCTGAACAACGCGGCGCAGGCCGTGGCGGAGAATCCACCGGATCGGCCGGGCGTGATCCGGATCGCCACCTGGTTCGACGACCGCGTGCGCATGAGGGTCGCGGACTCCGGTCGGGGCATCACGGACGACGCCTTGCCGCATCTCTTCACGCCGTTCTTCACGACCAAGGAGCCTGGTCAGGGGACGGGGCTGGGGCTCTCGATCACGTATTCGATCGTGGAAGCGCACGGCGGGCGGATCGCTGTGGAGCGGCCGGCGGAAGGCGGGGCGGCGTTTCTGGTGGACCTGCCCCCGGCGCCGGCCGGCGTGGCGTTGCACCTCACCCCGGTGCCCGAGCCAGCGCCCGCGCCCCCGTCCGCGAAGCGAGCGATCCTGCTCGTCGACGACGATCCCGCGGTGCGCCGCATGGTGAAAGCGCTGTTCGGGCGGGAAGGCCACACGGTCGACGTGGCGCGTAACGCTCAGCACGCGCTCGACCTCGCCGGCGCCCGCGCGTACGACCTGATCCTCGCCGACGCGCAGGCGCGGGCGCGCGATCAGCTGTTCGTGACGCGCCTGGTGGAAACGCTGCCGGCCCTCAAAGACCGGGTGCTCGTGGCGACGGGGGACGTGCGGCCGGGAGCAGACGACGCGCTGGCGCGGCTCGGCCTGCGCTACGTCCGCAAGCCGTTCAACCTGCGCGATCTGCGGGACGAGGCGGCACGCGTGTGGGCGGCTGGCGCGCTGTCGTAGGCCTCGGCGGGCCATCCGAACACGGCGAGGTTCACCGCCCCGCCCGCGGCGAACTTCACGCCCTCACGGAGTAGCAGCGCGCGCTGCACCACGGAGCCATGATCGGCGCCCGACAGCGAGATCCGGCCCGCCGCGTTGAGCACGCGCCACCAGGGCACATCGGAATCTTCCGGGAGCGCCGAGAGGGCCCAGCCGACGGTACGCGCGGCGCCGGGCCGACCGGCGAGCCGGGCCACGAGACCGTACGTGGCGACGCGGCCCTTGGGGATGTGGCGCACTACGCGATAGATGCGGTGATAGAACGGATTCACATTCTGTCGGCGCTCGTCCAGGTCTCGAGTCGGTACGTCCGATCCCCTCCTTAGCTTATCCGCAGCACGTCTTCCAGCAAGCCTGCGTCCCCAGACCCGAGGATTGACAAAACGTCGTCCAGTGCTCTGCGCTCGCGCGGCCAGGCGAAGCGCCCGACGGCCAGGGCCGGCGCCAGCCACTCGACGCGGTCGTGCTCGGACGAGGGCCGCGCCTCCGCGCCGGCATCCACGACGCCAGCGAACACGGGAATCAGCGCGATCTCATCCGTGCGGTGACGGTAAAACGCCTCCACGCGCGACAGGTTGTACAGCCGCGCGGGCTCGAGTCCCGTCTCTTCGCGCAGCTCGCGCAGCGCCGCCTCGACCGGCGTCTCGCCGGCCTCGATGTGCCCGTGCACCGTCTCCCACGAGCCCGGGGAGCGGCCACCCGGTGCGCGGCGCAGCGCGAGCACATCGAGTGCGGGGCCGTTCGGACGCACCACGTAGACGTCGACGAACGAGACCTGAATGGACGTCACACAGGAGAGCGACGGGAGATATCAGCGACGACGGCCGAGCACCGCCTCGAGCCGGGCCGAGAGAGCGCGCGCGCGGAACGGCTTCGTGAGGAAGTCGTCCGCCCCGAGCTCGAACACGCGCACCTCGTTGTCCTCGTCGCCCTTCGCGGTGAGCACGATGACGGGAATCGAGGCCGTCGCCGGGCGCGAGCGCAGATGCGACAGCACGCCGTACCCGTCGAGCCCGGGGAGATTCAGGTCCAGCACGATGACGTCGGGTCCGACCCGGTCGATCTGGTCCAGCGCCTGCACGCCGTCGCGCGCCTCGGCCACATCGTAACCGTCGCGCTCCAGCAGGTCGCGCATCACCTTGCGCAGGCTGTCCTCGTCGTCCACGAGCAGGACCTTGACGGCGGGGAGGCCGTGCGGGCCGGAGCGTCGCGACGGCGCCGGCTCCTCCAGCAGCTCAAAGTGCTCCACCAGCGCGTCGGCGGTGGGCTCGGGGGCGAGCGCCGCGCCGGCGTGCGGCGCGAACTGCGGCTGCGGCACGCCGCCGCCGGGGCGCCGCGGTGCCGCCGCCGCTGCGGGCGGCTGCTCGTCCTCCTGCGGGATGTCCACGACGCGCGTCAGCTCGTCGAGGGTGGATTCACCCCGCAGCACGTGCTCGAGTCCGGACTCAAACATCCCCTTCATTCCCCCGCGCCGCGCGGCGCCAGCGATGTGCTCCGCCGTCTCGCCCGACGCGATGCGCCGCTCGACCTCGGGCGTTACCGTGAGCACCTCGACAATCGAGAAGCGGCCACGGTATCCCGTCATGGCGCAGTCGGGGCAGCCGGCGGCACGGTACAGCGGGGTGCCCTTCGGAAGCCACTTCCGGAACCGGTCGGCGGGGGTCTCCATCCACACTTGCTTGCAGGTGGGGCACAGCTTGCGCATCAGCCGTTGGGCCAGGACGCCCCGCAGGGCCGCGGCGATCTTGTAGGCTTCCACGCCGATGTCCACGAGCCGGGTGACCGCGTTGGACGCATCGTTCGTGTGGAGCGTAGAGAGCACCAGGTGGCCGGTGAGCGACGCCTGCACGGCGATCTGTGCCGTTTCGCGATCCCGGATCTCCCCGATCAGCACGACGTTCGGGTCCTGGCGCAGGATCGAGCGCAGCGCCGAGGCGAACGTCAGGCCGGCCTTCTCCTGCACCTGCACCTGCACGATCCCCTGCATCCGGTACTCCACCGGATCCTCGACGGTGACGATGTTCACGCCCTCGCTCTTGATCTGATTGATGCAGGAGTAGAGCGTCGTGGTCTTGCCCGAGCCGGTCGGGCCGGTCACGAGGATGATGCCCTCGTGGTTCTCGAGCAGCCGCTTGATGCCCTCCGTCTCGTTGGTATTGAGCCCCAGGGACTCGAGCGACTTGACGGTGGCGCGGGAATCGAGGATGCGGATCACGATCTTCTCGCCTAGGGCGGCGGGCAGCGTCGACACGCGCAGGTCGATCGGCTGGCCGTTCACCGCCACGCGGGCACGGCCGTCCTGCGGCCGCAGCCGGTCGGCGATGTCGAGCGACGACATGATCTTGATGCGCGAGATCAGGGGCAGCCCCGCCTGGCGCGGGATCTTCATCACCTGGCGCAAGACGCCGTCGATGCGATAGCGCACCGCCACCCCACCCTCTTCCGGCTCGATGTGGATATCGCTCGAGCGCGCCAGGATGCCCTCCGAGATGATCAGATCCACCAGCCGCACCACCGGGCGCTGGCTCGCCTCCGCCTCGGAGGCGGCGATCGCGATCTCGTCGGGCGCCGTGTCCTTCAGGTGCTCTAACGCGGCGGAGCTCTCCATGCCCTCGAGCAGCTTGTCGACCGCCTTCTCGGGGCGGTACATCTCGTCCAGCCGCTCGGCGATCTTGGACGGCGCGAGCAGCAGCATGCGGATCTCGCGGGCCGTCGCGAACGCGAGCGCCTTCTCCGCGTCCAGATCGAACGGGTTGGCGGTGGCGATCTCGAGGTAGGAGTCCGTGGCGCGGAACGGGAGGATGTGATAGCGTCGGGCGACCTGCTCGGGGACCCGCTCCTTCGCAGTCGGGTCCGCTTTGTCCAGCTCGGCGATCTTCAATCGAAACCGCGTGGAGAGCGCGGTGAGGATCTGCTCGTCGTTCACGACCTTCTGGGCGACGAGCGTCTCCCACAGGGTCGCCTGGGGCGCGGCCTTCTCCCGCAGCTCGGCGACGAGCTCCGGCGTGACCACCCCCTCGAGGGAGTGGGCCAGCCATTCATCGGAGAAGGTGGTGTCGGCCATCTAAGACAAGGTAGTGGACCTTCGGGAGGTTGGGGAGGTTTGGGAGGTTGTGGAGGTTGGAGGAGGTTGCTCCGCGCACCATGCAACCTCCCCCAACCTCCATAACCTCCACCAACCTCCATAACCTGCTTGTTCAGAGGATTCCCCAAAAGTCCCGCGACACGTCGAACGCGATCCCCATCCGGTGCGTCGCGGTGCCGAACCCCGCCTCGCAACGGAACACACCCAGCCATTCGACGCCGAGCCCGAGCGTGGTGCGGGCGCCGTCGGTGGCCAGCCACGGCGTGCCCGCGACCGGACGGTCCGCCCAGCCCATGGCGACGAACGGGGCGAGGGTGACCGTACGCGGGGTGCGCGCGTACGGCCCAACCCCGAGCGACGGGAACGGCATCGGCACGCGCCACTCCACGTGCACCAGGCCCATGCGCCGGCCGCCCCAGGCGCGGAACGGGTCGCCGAGCAAGGTACCGCGCCCGCCGAGCACGAACGCGCGGCGTGCCGGGAGCCGCGCGCTCGCGCCGCCACCTTGTGCCCGAATGAGCAGGCGCGTGGCTCCGACGGGGAGCAGCACGTGGCCGGCGCCGGAGAGACGGAGATACGCCTCGCCACCGTCCTCGCGCCCGGCTTCGAGCATCGTCTCCACGTGCAGGTCGCGCCGCACGGCGAACCCTTCGCTGCGGCGCTCGAACGCGAGCTGCAGCAGGTCCACCGCCGGTCCGCCCAGGGCCGGATTCGGCCGGAAACTGCCGTTCGCGGGCGTGGCGGCGACGGCGAGCGAGCGGAACGACTCACGGCTGGCCGCAGCGCGCCACTCCCCGCGCACGCCCACGCCGTGGCGATACGTCAGCCGCGCCCCCTGCGCCAGGTAATAGTCGCCGTAGTCGTGCCCGAATTCCTGGGCCGCGAACGAGTTCTGCAGCGGGGCGATCACGGGCCAGTCTCCCACGTCGCGCACGTCGCGATAGGCGCTCACGTCGAGCGCGCCCCGGCCTCGGCGCTCCACCACGGTCACGGCGCCTTTGCCGCGCCGGTCGCCGAACCCGTAGCTCGTGCGCAACCGCAGCTCGCGCCGCTCCCCCCCGCCGCGCAACACGAGGCCGGCGCCGGCCGCGAGCCCCTCCACCCGGTTGGCGTGCACCAGATCCGAGAGGCTGCGCACGCCGAGGCGGTTGGCCCGAAGTCCGGTGAGGGCGCGGCGCCCGGCGATCTGCTCGACCTCGGCGCGGACCCGCTCCAGGTCGTCGCGCCGCACGGGCTCGGCCACGTTCTCGAGCGCGGTGGCGAGCGGCTCGGTCCACGGAAACGAGTCCCGCTCCGCCTTGGGAACGAACGAGATCTCGTCGCCCGCGAACCAGCTCTGCGCCAGCCCGACGTTGAAGACGTAACCGTCGATCTCCCAGCGCGCTCGGATGATGCCGCGCGCCGGCACGTCCAGCCACGTGGCGCGGCGCCGGATCTCGATCTCCTGGCGATACGGCAGCCAGTAGCGCTGCTCCCACAGCGCGTTGTCGAGCACGATGCTCACGTCCTCGAGCTGGCGGTCCAGGTAGGAGCGGGGCGTGAAGTTGAACGCCATTCGCACGAGATCCGCGGTCGCCGCGTCCAGATAGAGGGTGCCCACGATGCGCGGCAGGTCGAAGCTCTTGGGCCGCACGCGCAGCGCCACCACGCGGACCTCGCGCTCGGGGAGCGCGATGATGGTGGTGTCGCCGAGCGCGAAGTCGTACAGACCCAGGCCCACCGACGAGAGCGGGTGCGGCACGTCCCGCACCTCGTCGCCCTCGCCCAGCCGGATGGCGGCACCGAAGTTGTTCTGGATGATGCCCAGGTGGTCGCGGTGGTAGTTGATGTCGGTGGGGAGCTCGGCCTGATCGCGCCAGCCGACGACGCGCTGCTTGCTGCTCGCCGGGGCCCTCCAGTACACTTCCAGCTCCAATTGGTCCGCCTTCACCAGACGCGGAGGGTCGGCGAGCCCTTCGCCGAAGGCGCCCAGAAAGAACAGGAAGCCGTGGGCCTCAGCCTTGTAGTCGTGGAGCGTGGTGTCGGCGGCGGCGCCACCGCGGCGCAGCGCGGCCCGGCGCGCCAACCCGACCGCCGAATCCGAGCCCCACGTCTGGGCGTCGACCCGGAGCGGCAGGCCGAGGCCGGTCAGGGCGAGCGCCGTGGCGACGAGTCGCATATCCCCTCTACCCCGCTCCCCACCCGATGAGCGACGCCCGCGCGGACTTCCTGGCGCGCGCCGAACGGGGCGGCATGGTCCCCGTGGTGCGCGAGGTCGTGCTCGACGCCGACACGCCGCTGGCCGCCTTCGTCAAGGTCGCCCGCCCGCCGTTCGCGTTCCTGCTCGAATCGCTGGTCGGGGGCGAGCGCTGGGCCCGCTACACCTTCCTGGGCACCGAGCCGCGCGAAGTGTGGCGCTGCCGGGGGGGCCGCACGATCGACCGCTGGACGAAGGCCGGCGGCTGGGAGGTCGTGGGCCAGACGGACGACCCGATCGGCGATCTCGCCCAGCGCATGCGTGCCCTGGCCGCCGTCCCGGTCGCGGGCCTGCCCCGCTTCACGGGCGGCGCGGTGGGCTACTTGGGCTACGATCTGGTTCGCACGGTGGAGCGCCTGCCCCATCCGCCCGCCGACACGCTGGGCGTGCCCGACGCCGTGATGATGATCGCGGACACGGTCGTGATCCTCGACAACCTGTTCGGACGCGCCATCGTGGTGGCCAACGTCGAGGTGCCTGCGCGGGCCGCCGGCGCCGCGCGGCTGCGGCTGTACGACGCCGCGGAGGCGCGGCTCGACGAAATCGTGGCGCGTCTCCGCCAGCGCCACGACCTGGCCCCGCTCGCGCTGCAGGACGGCCTTGCGCCGGTGGCCACGGAGTCGCGCTACCCGCGCGCCGCCTTCGAGCGCGACGTGGCGCGGGTGCACGAGTACATCGTGGCGGGCGACGCCTTCCAGACGGTCCTGTCGCGCCGTCAGGACGCGCTCGGGGCCGTAGATCCGCTCCTCTTGTATCGCTATCTCCGAGCGCTCAATCCGGCGCCCTATCTGTTCTACCTCGCGCTCGACGACTTCGCGCTGGTGGGGAGCTCGCCCGAAGTGCTGGTGCGGGTGGAGGGGGGCGAGGTGACGGTGCGCCCGATCGCCGGGACGTGCGCGCGCGGCCGCACGCACGAAGAAGACGAGCTGCTCGCCGCGCGACTGCTCGCCGACGAAAAGGAGCGGGCCGAGCACATGATGCTCGTCGACTTGGGGCGCAACGACGTGGGCCGCGTGGCGCGGTTCGGAAGCGTGCGCGTGACCGACCTGCTGCAGGTGGAGCGCTACTCCCACGTGCAGCACCTCGTGAGCGAGGTGCGCGGGCGACTGCGCGAAGGCTACGACGCGCTCGACGTGTTCAAGGCGTGCTTTCCCGCGGGCACCGTGACGGGCGCGCCCAAGGTGCGCGCCATGGAGATCATCGACGAGCTCGAGCCGGAGCGGCGGGGGCCCTACGCCGGCGCCGTGGGCTACGTCGGCTGGGGTGCGGCGAGTCTCGACACCGCGATCGCAATCCGCTGTGCCCTGGTGCAGAAAGATCGAGTCACGGTGCAGGCGGGGGCGGGGATCGTGGCCGACTCCGATCCGGCGCGCGAGTTCGCCGAGACCGAGGCCAAGGCGCAGGCCGTTCTGAAAGCGCTCGCGCTGGTGCGGGCCGCCTCGACATGAAGCGACCGATCGCCCTGGCGGCAGGGGCCGGAGCGGCGGCGATCGTGCTCGCTGCGGGGATCCTGATGCCGCGCGCGAGGCGGCGCGCGCACACCTACGGGCTGCTCGACTCGCTGGTCGCCGTGCCGCTCGGCACGCCGCTCGACTCCCTCCGCCGCGAGCTCCCCTGGCTCTACTGTCCCGCGATGACGCACGACGCAGGGGAGCACGCGTCCCGCTGCGCAGCCGACGTGGACGGGCGGGACGTCGCGGTCGATATCCCGGACCAGCGGGTGGCCACGATCAGCGTGACACTGTTCGGTCGGGACATGACGGATCTGGTGGCGTGGGTCGAGGCGCGGCTCGGCGCCCCCCGTGGCCGCTGCTCGCTCGGCGACACGCCGCTCGCGTGGTGGAGCATCAACGGTGCGACTGTCGCCCTCCCGGAGCCACCGCCGGGCGAGCCCGCCCGCGAGCTCGTGATCCAGGCCGGGGGCGGCGCGCCCTCTGGATGCGCATGACGTATATTCTCCAGCTGTGTTCAAGCTGCTGAGCACGACGGGCGAGCAGTCCATCGACCTCCAGCCCGGACGCGTCGTGGTCGTAGGGCGGGCGGTCACGAGCGACGTGCCGATTTACGATCCGACCATCTCGCGGCGACACGCCGAGGTGTCCCTCGTCGATGGGGGCGTGAAGGTCAAGGACGTCGGCTCCTCCAACGGCACCTTTCTGAACGGCGCGCGCATCAGCGAGGCGCTCGCCACGGAAAACGACGTCGTCACCTTCGGCAAGGTCGCGTTCCGGGTGAAAGAGGTCCGCGCCCCGCTGCATCCCAAGGTGGTGCCGCAGGTGTCGGCCGAGTTCACGGGGGCGAAGCCCGCGGGCGGCACGATCGTGCGCCAGCTCCCGGTGAACGTGTCGGGCGGCGTCCCGGCGATCGTCACCGCCACCCCCTCGGGCGCCTCGCATCTGAAGGTCACGGCGAAGTCGCTCGAGGAGCTGCGGGAAAAGAAGCTCGAGCTGCTGCTCGAGATCTCGAAGGAGCTGTCGAAGCAACAGGAGCTCGACCGCCTGCTCGACAAGATCGTCGAGTTCACGTTTCAGGTGATGAACGTGGACCGGGTCTCGATCCTGCTGCTCGAGGCCACGACCGGGGAGCTCGTGCCGCGGATCTCACGCGGGCGGACGGCGCAGTCGTCGGCCTCGAAGCACGTGCCGCAGTCGATCGCCCGCAAGGTGGTCGAGGACCGCGTCGCCATCCTGTCGGACAACACCGCGGCCGACGAGCGGTTCAAGGGGAAGTCGATTCTCATCCAGAGCGTGCGCAGCGCGATGTGCACGCCGCTCATGGGAACCGACCAAACGGTGCTCGGCATCCTCTACGTGGACAACCTCACCGCGACGCACTCCTTCTCCGACGACGACCTCAAGTTCCTGATCGCGTTCGGCTCGCTCGCCGCGGTGGCGATCGAGAACTCGCAGCGCTCGGAGCAGATGCGGCGCGAAGCGCTGGTGCTCTCGAACTTCCAGCGTTACTTCTCGCCCAACATCGCGCAAGTGATCGCGCAGCAGCAGGACGCGGGCCGGCTCCCCAGTGAAAAGCGACCGGTCGTGCTGTTCTTCTCGGACATCCGCGGCTTCACGCCGATGTCGGAGACGATGAGCCCCGACGCCATCGCCAGACTGCTTACGGAGTACTTCACCGAGATGGTGGAGGTGGTGTTCGAGCACGGCGGGACGCTCGACAAGTTCATCGGGGACGCGATCATGGCGCTGTGGGGCGCGCCCATCGCCCACGAAGACGACGCCGACCGCGCCATGCGCTGCGCGCTCGACCACCTGGCGGCGCTCGAGCGGCTCAACACGAAGTGGCAGGAGGAGGGTCGCCCCGTGCTCGGCATCGGAATCGGCATCAACTTCGGCGAAGTGTTCGCGGGCAACGTCGGCTCGGATCGGCGCCTCGAGTATACCGTGATCGGTGATGCGGTGAACACCGCCAAGCGCCTGTGCGACACCGCGGGGGCGAACGAGATCCTCATCTCGGAGCCGTTCTATGAACAGCTGAAGCAACCCCCGAAGGTCGATCCGCTCGAGCCGATCCAGGTCAAAGGGAAGTCGAAGAAGATCCCGGTCTACCGGGTGAAGCGGTAGCAGACCCCGAAGCGCGCCAGCAGATCGAGCGCGAGCCGCAGCGGCAGACCCATCACGCCGAAGAAGTCGCCCCGGATGCCTTCCACGAGCGCCGCCCCCTTCCCCTGGATCGCGTAGGCGCCCGCCTTGTCCAGCGGCTCTCCTGTGGCCACGTAGTCGGCGATCTGCTCGTCGGAGAGGCGCCGGAAGGTCACGTCCGTGACGTCGAGCGCATGCTCCACGCGTCCATCCAGGGCCACCGCCACGGCCGTCATTACCTGGTGCTTGCGCCCCTGCAGCCGGCGCAGCATGTCGGCCGCCTCGGCGGGGTCGGCGGGCTTGCCGAACAGGCGCCCGCGCAACACGACGGTCGTGTCGGCCCCCAGCACCGGCGCGCCGTGCTCGCGCGCCGCCACCACACGGGCCTTGTCCCGCGCCAGCCGCGTCACGTACGCCTCGGGCTGTTCCCAGGGCAGCAGCGACTCGTCCACGTCGGGCGCGACCGCGCGGAACGGCAACCCCAGCATCTCGAGCAACTGGCGGCGGCGCGGGGAGCCGCTGGCGAGGATAAGAACCCCGCCCGTGAGGGCGGGGGTCATCGCTCGAGGATCAGCGTAACCGGCCCGTCGTTCACCAGCTCGACCTCCATCATGGCCCCGAATTCACCGGTCTCGACGCGGGTCCCGCTCCCGGCGCCCCGCTCCTTGAGCAGCGCGACGAACCGCTCGTACAGGGGAATCGCGACCTCGGGCGGGGCCGCGTCGATGAAGCTGGGCCGCCGACCCTTGCTGGCATCGCCGTACAGCGTGAACTGCGATACCACCAGCACCGCTCCGCCGACGTCGGCCAGCGCCAGATTCATTTTCCCTTCCGCGTCGCCGAACAGTCGCAGCCCCAGGATCTTGTCGGCCATCCAGGCGAGGCGCTCCTCGGTGTCGGTCGGGGCGAAGCCGGCGAGGACCAAGAACCCCACCCCGATCGATCCTGTCACACGGCCATCCACCCGAACCGCTGCGCGGGACACGCGCTGCAACACTACCCGCACACTGCCCCGCACCGCCCGATTGCGGATTGCGGATTCCGGATTGCGGATTCGATATCCCCCCCTCCAATCCGCAATCCACAATCCGCAATCCGCAATTGCTTCATTCCACGGTGACCGACTTCGCCAGGTTCCTCGGCTGGTCCACGTTGCACCCCCGACGCACCGCGATGTAGTACGCCAGGAGCTGCAGCGGCAGCACGGTGAGCACCGGCGTCAAGAGATCGAGCGTCTCCGGCACCTCGATCTTGTGGTCGCAGAGTTTCGCGACGCCGGTATCCCCGTCGGTCACGACCGCCACGACACGCCCGCCGCGCGCCTTCACTTCCTCCACGTTGGACACGACCTTCTGGTAGACGGCGTCTTTGGGAGCGATGAACACCACGGGCATGAGGTCGTCGATCAGCGCGATCGGCCCATGCTTCATTTCGGCCGCGGGGTAGCCCTCGGCGTGGATGTAGGAGATTTCCTTGAGTTTCAGGGCGCCCTCGAGCGCCACGGGGAAATTGTAGCCGCGCCCCAGATAGAGCACGTTCTGCGCGCGCATCATCCGCTCGGCGATGCGCTCCACCTCCGGCGCTTTCGCGAGCACCCGCTCCACCAGCTCCGGCAGCCGGCCGAGCGCGCGCACCACCTCGCGTCCCTGCAGGATCGACAGCGCCCGCAGCCGGCCCATCTTGAGGGTGAGGACCGCCAGCGCGGCGATCTGACTGGTGAACGCCTTGGTCGAGGCCACCCCGATCTCCGGCCCGGCGTGCAGATAGATGCCGCCGTCCACCTCGCGCGCGATGGTCGAGCCCACCACGTTCACGAGGCCCAGGGTCCGGGCGCCGCGCCGCTTCGCCTCGCGCAGCGCCGCCAGTGTGTCCGCCGTCTCGCCCGACTGTGAGATCCCCACCACCAGGGTGCGCTCGTCCACGATCGGGTTACGGTAGCGAAACTCCGACGCGTACTCGACCTCGGAGGGGATGCGGGCGAGCTCCTCCATCATGTATTCGCCGATCAGCGCCGAGTGCCACGAGGTGCCGCACGCCGTGAAGACGATACGGTTCACCTGGAGCAGCTGCTCGTCCGAGAGGTTGAGCCCGCCGAGCCGCGCCGTGCCCTCTTCCTCGAGCAGGTGCCCGCGTAGCGTGTCGCGCAGGCTCTCGGGCTGCTCCATGATCTCCTTGAGCATGAAGTGCGCGTGACCGCCGCGCTCGATGGTGGCGAGGTCCCAGTCCACGCGCGTGACCGCTTTCTCCTTCTCCACGGAATCGACGTCGAGGATGCGATACTCGGCCGGCCGCACGACCGCGATCTCGCCGTCGTCCAGATATACGACCGAGCGCGTGTGCGCCAGCACGGCGGACGCATCCGAGGCGACGAAATTCTCTCCCGTCCCGATGGCGACCAGCAGCGGCGAGCCCCGCCGCGCGGCGACGATCGTGTCGGGCTCGCGCGTCGCGACGACGGCGATGCCGTAGGTGCCCTCCACCTGGTGCAGAGCGCCCGCCACCGCTTCCACCAGCGTGGCACCGGGTTGCTTGGCGAGCAGCTCTTCGATCAGGTGCGCCAGCACTTCGGTGTCCGTCTCGGACCGGAACACGTGTCCACGCTTGGCGAGCGCCCCCCGCAGCACGCCCGCGTTCTCGATGATGCCGTTGTGGATCAGGGCGAGCGTCCCGCCACAGTCGGTGTGCGGGTGCGCGTTGATGGTGTTGGGGGCGCCGTGCGTCGCCCAGCGCGTGTGGGCGATTCCGGTATGGCCGGCGGGAAGCGTCGTGCCGAGCTGCTTCTCGAGCACGGCGATCTTGCCGGCGGCCTTGTGCACCTCGATGCGGCCATCGGCGACCAGCGCGATCCCGGCCGAGTCGTACCCGCGATACTCGAGGCGCCTCAGACCCTCGAACAGCAGGCCCGCCGCCTGCCGGGGACCGGTGTACCCTACGATGCCGCACATGGTGGGGAAGAATAACACTCCCGGCGCCGCCGTTGCGCGGCCGGGGGAACCCAGCGGAGATTGTGACTACCGATGTTACCGTCGTGGATTCGTCCGCTCGGGCTCGTGGAGCACCTCATCGTGGGCGGAGTGCTCACGGCGCTGCTCGCGGCCCTGGGCACGCCAGCCCTGGCGCGGGTGATCGCGGTCGCCGCCGTGGGCGTGGCGCACGAGTGGGGAGACGGGGATTTCGTCAGCGCGCCGGGCGCCCCCTGGAACGGCATCCTCGATACGCTGGCGTTTCTCCCGGTGCCCCTGGTGTGGTGGGCGCTATGAGGCGGATGCCGCGCACAGGCGCCGTCCTTCGTCCACGAGGTCCCGCGCCGCGGTGCCGGTCGGGGCCTCGGCGATCAGCCGGACGATCGGCTCCGTGTTGGACGGCCGCACATGCAGCCAGCGGTCACGCCAGGCGAGGCGGAGACCATCCTGTGTGTCGACGCTCGCTTCCGGAAAGCGCGTTCGCAATGCCGCATAGACGCCGTCCAGGCCCTGTTCCGCGTTCCGCGCTCCGCGTTCCGCCTTCGCTTTGACGATCACGTAGCGCGGCGCCGCGGCCACCAGCTCGCTCACCCGCCGGCCGTCCCGGGCGAGTAGCGCGAGCAGCAGCGCTGCGGCCACCGGCGCGTCGCGCCCTGCGTGCAGCGCCGGGTACATGACCCCACCATTCCCCTCACCCCCGATGACAGCCGTAAGCCGTAAGATGGCGCGCGCCACGTGCACTTCGCCCACGGGGGTGCGCACGACTTCGGCCCCGCACTCCCGCGCGGCGTCCTCTACGACAAGGCTGGTCGAAAGATTGCACACCACGATGCGCTTGCCGCCCTTGCCGCCCTTGCCGCCCTTGCCGCCCATTGCCGCCCTTATGGCAAACGCGAGCGTATAGTCCTCCCCGATCGGCGCCCCGACCTCGTCGACCATTGCGAGGCGATCGACATCGGGATCGACGGCGATGCCAACGTCCGCGCCCGAGCGGCGCACCAGGGCGGCCAGGTCGCCGAGGTTCTCCGGCACCGGCTCCGGCGCGCGGGGAAATTGGCCGTCCGTCTCGAGGTTGATGCCCGTCACGGTGCACCCCAACCGCTCGAGCAGCGTCCGCATCACTGGCCCGCCCGCCCCCCGCACGGCGTCGAGGGCGACGGTGAACCTGCGCGCCCGGATGGCCTGGACCGGCAGCGCTGGGAGCCGCAAGACCCCGTCGAGATGACGCTCGACCGCGCCGGGATCGGCCGTCACCTTTCCCGTTTCCCGTTTCCCATTTCCCGCCTGGCGCGCGACGAGCTCCGCCACTCGCGTTCCCTCCGCCCCGTCGAGGAAGATGCCGTCCGATCCGACGAATTTCAGGGCGTTCCACTCGATGGGGTTGTGGCTCGCGGTGATCGCGATCCCACCGCCCGCGTGGTGGTGCTCGACGGCCAGCTGCACCGTAGGCGTCGGCACGAGACCGACGTCGATGACGTCACAGCCGACCAACGTGAGACCGGTCGTCACGGCAGCGGCGAAGGCAGGCCCGGACTCGCGGGCGTCTCGACCTACGACGACGGCGCTCCCTTTCCCGTTTCCCGTCCCCCGTTTCCCGTTCTCACGCACCCACGTCCCGAACGCGCGCGCCCAGCGGGTCACCACCTCCGGCGTCAGGTCCTTGCCCACGATGCCGCGCACCCCGGACACCCCGACCATCAACGTGTCGGTCATGGCGGCAATTTAATCGGAGGGAGGCGAGCGATGTGCCGTGTCGGGTGACGGCGCCGGAAGATGGAGCGGTTGGATTTCGGGGGTCGAGACCGGCAGCGCGGACGCATCGGGGAACGCCGCGAGAAACGCCTCCACCGCCGGCGCATGAAATTGCTTGTCCTTCCCCTCTTCGAGCTCCTGCAGCGCCTTCTGGACGGAGAGGGCCGGGCGATACGGCCGGACGCTGGTCATGGCGTCGAACGAATCGGCAATGGTGACGACGCGCACCTCGAGCGGGATCTGGCCGCCCGCCAGACCGTCGGGGAACCCCCGGCCGTCGAGGCGCTCGTGGTGCGACCGCACGATGGCGAGCGCCGCCGGCACGTCGCGCATCAACGGCGCCAGGATGCGGGCGCCGATCACGGGGTGCTCCATGATGTGGCGGTACTCGGAGTCGCTGAGCTTGCCCTCCTTGTGCAGCACCTGCTCGCTGACCCCGATCTTGCCGATGTCGTGCAGCTCGGCGCCCAGCGTGATGACTTCAATCACGGACCGGGGCAGCCCCATCTGGCGAGCGATCCGGGTGGAGTAGTTCGCGACCCGCACGGAGTGGCCGCGGGTGTAGGGGTCCTTCTCTTCCAGGAAGTGCACCAGCGCCTGCAGCCGCTCGAGCGACAGCTCCTCGATCCGCCGTGCCTGCTCCTGCACCCGCTGCTCGAGATTGTGGCGATAGTCCTCGAGCTCCATCTTGAGGTGCCGCTTGTCGAGCGCCTGCATCACGCGGGCGCGCACTTCATCGAGGTGGAACGGCTTGGCGACGTAGTCGAGCGCACCGAGCTGCAGGCAGGCGACGGCGCTCTCCACTTCCGCCACGGCCGTCACGACGATGACGGCGGTGTCCGGCCACTTGGCGATGATCTCCCGCAACAGCCCCACGCCGTCCATCTGGGGCATGCGCAGGTCGGAGATGACGAGCGGCACCTGCTCCTGGTGCAGCATCTGCAGCGCTTCCACCCCGGACCCCGCCTCGGCGCAGGTGAACCCTTCGCCCTCGAGCAAGCGCACGAGCACGCGCCGCAGCCGCGGCTCGTCGTCGACCACCAGACACTTCACGGAGTTCGGCTGGGGCATCGTGCGCGTAACGTAGTAGTCGCTTGCTCGGCAGGGAAGGCGCCCTTACGTTCCCGCCATGACCGAGATCTCGCGCGACGACCTGGCGCCGCGCTTTGCAACCCGCGCCGTGCACGCCGGGAAAATCGCCGACCCCCTCGCCGGCGCCGTGATGACGCCGATCTATCAGACGTCCACGTATGTCCAGGACGGACTGGGGCGGCACAAGGGTTACGAATACGCCCGCACGCGCAACCCGACGCGCGAAGCGCTCGAGCGCAACGTCGCCGCGCTCGAAGGCGGGCGCCACGGTTTTGCCTTCGCGTCGGGACTCGCCGCCGTGGATGGCGTGCTGAAGCTGCTCGCCGCGGGCGACCACGTCGTGAGCGGCGACAACGTATACGGCGGCACGCACCGCCAGATGACCCTCATCTGGTCTCGCGTGGGACTCGAGTTCAGCTTCGTCGACGCGAGCGAGATTCGCAACGTGGCCGCGGCCGTGACGCCCAAGACGAAGATGATCTACGCCGAGACGCCCACCAATCCGATGATGCGGCTGTGCGACCTCGCCGCCGCGGGGGAGGTCGCGCGCAAAGCGGGTGCCCTGTTCGTCGTGGACAACACCTTCGCCACGCCCTACTTCCAACGGCCGCTGGAGCTGGGCGCCGACATCGTGCTGCACTCGACCACCAAGTACCTGAACGGCCACAGCGACATGGTCGGCGGCATGCTCGTCACCAACAGCGGCGCCCTGGCGGAGCGGCTCGGGTTCATTCAGAACGCCTCGGGCGCGGTGCCGGGGCCGTTCGACTGCTGGCTCGCCCTGCGCGGCACCAAGACGCTGGCGCTGCGCATGCGCCAGCACGACGCCAACGCCCGCCGCATCGCCGAGTGGCTCACCAAGCAGCCCAAGGTCGAGCGCGTGTACTATCCGGGACTGCCCTCGCATCCGCAGCATGAATTGGCCTGCCGGCAGATGAAAGGGTTCGGCGGCATGATCTCAGTCGAGCTGGGCTCGCTCGAGCGCGCCAAGCGGTTCGCCGAGGGCACGCGCATCTTCGCGCTGGCCGAGTCGCTGGGAGGCGTGGAGAGCCTGATCGGGCACCCCGCCTCGATGACCCACGCGAGCGTACCCGCCGACATGCGGCGCGCCCTGGGGCTCACCGACAGCCTGGTGCGCCTATCGGTGGGGATCGAAGACGTGGACGACCTGATCGCGGACCTGGAACAGGCCCTGGCGGCGGCGTGAATGGGCGAAACACTTGCGGCGTCCTGGCGTAGTGGGGGACCTATCTTCGTAGAGGAGCACCCATGACCGAATCCACACTGCCCGCGGCCCGCCCGCGCCGCATCCTCACCCAAATCGCCCCCGTCACCTGGGAGCACCCCGCCGACCGCGCGGCCCTGCAATCGCTGCGCTCGGTGCCCGGGTTCGACGAGGTGGTGAAAAAAATCTACGGCTTCATCGGCGAGCGCGGCGTGCGGCTGATTTTCCAGGCGGACGCCGTGCGGGTGGGACCGACCCAGTTCCCCCGGTTGAACCAGCTCTACACCGAGGTGCTCACTTCGATGGACTGGCCGGAGCGACCCGAGCTGTTCGTGTCGCAGACGCCGTTCGCCAACGCCGGCGCCTTCGGCATGGAGAAGCCGTTCATCGTGATCAACTCCGGAACGCTGAAGCTGCTGGACGACGACGAGCTGCGGAACGTGCTGGGCCACGAGCTGGGCCACGTCATGAGCGGACACGCGCTGTACCACACGATCCTCGTGCTCATCCTCAACGTGAGCCTCGGGGCCCTGCCGTTCCTCGCCGGCATCGCGCTGCTCCCCATCCAGCTCGCCCTGCTCGAGTGGTTCCGCAAGAGCGAGCTCTCCTCCGACCGGGCGGGGCTGCTCGCGTGCCAGGACCCGACGGCGTCGTTGCGCGTCAACCTCAAGTTCGCGGGCGGCGGCGACATGTCGCAGATGGACCTGAACGCCTTCCTCGCCCAAGCGAGAGAGTACGAGGCCGCGGGCGGCGCGCTCGACCGCATCTTCAAGATCCTCGGCGTGCTGGGACGCACCCATCCGTTCAACACCGTGCGGGCGGCAGAACTGCAGCGCTGGATAGAAGAAGGCCACTACGACCGGGTGCTGCGGGGCGAGTACACGCGCCGCGGACCCGAGGCCGAGGGCCGGCCCGTGGACCAGGATATCGACGAAGCGCGGGAGCACTATATGAAGGAAGCGAAGGCCGTCGTGGACGACGTGGTGGACACCGCCAAGCGGGCGGCCCAGGCCTTCTCGGACGCCTTCAAGAAGAAGTGAGAATCCTGGTCGTCGGCGGGGGCGGCCGCGAGCACGCGCTCTGCTGGGCGCTGAAGCGCGACACCCCCGACGCCGACCTGTTCGCCGCTCCCGGCAACCCCGGCACCGCGCAGCTTGGCACGAATCTGGGTATAGACGCTGTAGAGGTCGGAGAGGTTCTAGAGGCGGTGAAGCAACACCGCATCGACCTCACGATCGTCGGGCCGGAGGCGCCCCTCGCTGCCGGCCTGGCCGACGCGCTGCGCGCGGCCGGTCGCCCCGTGTTCGGCCCCAACCGCGCCGCCGCGCGCATCGAGTCGTCCAAGGCGTTCGCCAAGGACGTGATGCAGGCGGCCCGCATCCCCACGGCCGCGAGCCGCACGTTCACCGCGCTCGACCCGGCCCTCGCCTACATCAAGCGCCACGCGGAGCCGCTCGTGGTGAAGGCCTCGGGGCTCGCGGGCGGCAAGGGCGCCGTCGTGTGCAGCACCCGCGACGAGGCGGTCCGCGCGGCGCACGCCATGCTCGCGGAGGGAGCGTTCGGCGACGCCGGCCGCGAAGTGGTGGTGGAGGACTTTATCGAGGGTGAGGAGCTCTCAGTGCTGGCGCTCACGGACGGCGAGCAGCTCGTCCTGCTGCCCGCCGCCCAGGATCACAAGCGGCTGGGTGAAGGCGACACCGGGCCCAACACGGGTGGCATGGGCGCCTACTGCCCCGTGAGCATCGCCACCGACGGTCTGGTGGAACAGCTGGGTCGCCGGGTGCTCGAGCCGGCGTTGCAGGAGCTGGCGGCACGGGGTGCGCCCTATCAAGGGGTGCTGTACGCCGGCATCATGCTCGCGGCCGACGGCACGCCCTACGTGCTCGAGTTCAACTGCCGGTTCGGAGATCCGGAGACCCAGGCGTTGCTGCCGGTGCTGCCCGGCGTGACGACGCAGCTGCGCGATATCGCCATGGGCAACTGGAGACCGCGCGACACGATACTGTCGCCGAGCCGGGCCGCCGTCGCCACGGTGCTCGCGGCACCGGGGTATCCCGACAAGCCGCGGCTGGGCGCGGCCGTCGACGTGCCGCGCGATCTCGAGCCGGGCACGCTCGTGTTCCACGCGGGCACTTCGCGCGATCCCGACGGCACCGTGCGGGTGGCCGGCGGGCGCGTGCTCACGGTGACGGGGCTGGGCGACACGGTCGCGGCGGCGCGGGAGCGGAGCGCGCACGGATGCGAGCTGATCGGCTTCGAGGGGAAGACGTACCGGCGGGACATCGCGTGGCGCGAGATCAGGAGAACGGCGGAGGGTGCCGGAGCTGCCCGAGGTTGAGACGATCGTGCGGGAGCTGGCCCCGCGGCTCGAGGGCTACCGCATCGCGCGCGCCCGTCTGGCCAAGACGGACGTGCTGCGCCGGGTTTCGAAGCCGCGCCTGCTCCGCACCCTGCGGGGGAACACCATCGAGGAGGTGATCCGGCGCGCCAAGCACGCGGTGTTCCGCCTGGCGAGCGGCCACCGGCTGATCGTGCAGCCCCGCATGACCGGATCGCTCGTGGTGTACGACCGGGCGCTCACGCGGGACGAGGCAAAATACGCGGTGCTCACCTGCACGATCGAGGACGGTCGTCTGCTGGTGTACCGTGACGTGCGACGCCTGGGCACCGTGTGGCTGCTCGACCAGAAGGGCTGGGATGCCTACACTGGTCGGATCGGACCCGAGCCCCTGGAGGAGACCTTCACCCCGTTCGTGTTCGCCGACCGGCTCAAGGGCACGCGCGCGGCGATCAAGAAGACGATCATGGATCAGCGCCGCATCGCCGGGGTGGGCAACATCTACGCCAACGAGGCGCTGTTCGCGGCGGGGGTCGACCCGTCCAAGCCCACGAACAAGCTGTCACTCGAGGAGTTCGCGCGCCTGCACGCGGCGGTCACGGACATCCTGCTCCGGGCCGTGCGATCGTCCGGCACGACGGTGCGCGATTACCGCACCGGCACCGGGGAGGAAGGCCGGTTCCAGTTCGAGCTGAAGGTGTACGGGCGGGGTGGCGAGCCGTGCGTGACGTGCGGCAAGAAGCTCGTCACCACGCACACGATCGACCTGCGGACCACGACGTTCTGCCCGAAGTGCCAGCGCTAGTGCCGTTCCAACTATTTTCGCCGACAGCCCAACTGACCCCGGGCGCAAGCCCGGGGTGAACGAGCAACCCGGCTGTTAGTGCCATCAAGTTGGAACGGCACTAGCGGGCGCCGCCGGCGGCCGCCAAGAGAACCGTCGTCACCCGCCCTGCCCGCGCCCCTCGCTGTGGCAGGCTTCACTGTGGAGAGCTCCCTCACTGGAGGGACCAGCGTCAAGCGCCGGTGACCACGCGGGCGAGAAGTCCTCCGCCGAGCTACTGGTCAACCGCGTTTGAGTCGAGCCATCCGCGTTCATCACATAGATCGCCCGGTGCCCGTCGCGGGTGCTCGTGAACGCGATCTGGCAGCCGCCGGGGGACCAGCTCGGCTGGAGATTCCCACCGGGGGGAGCGGTGAGCGGCGTTTGCCCGGACCCGTCCGCGTTCATCACGTAGATCTGGTCGACGCCGTCGGAGGTTTCCCTGGTGAACGCGATCCGGCGACCATCCGGAGACCACGCGGGCTCCCCGTCGGCCAGTACGCCGGGCGACGCGGACGTCAGCGGCGCCTCGGCGGTCCCGTCGGGGGCCATGACGAAGATCTGGGCGCCCGACACTCGGCGCGCGAACGCGATCTGCTGCCCGTCCGGTGACCAGCTCGGGCTCCAACCATCCATCGTCAACTCCTGCCGCCCCGAACCGTCCACGTTGACCACATCCACGGCGATCCGGTCGAAGCGGTAACTCGTGAACGCGATCCGCCCCGCATCGGGCGACCATGTCGCTTCGTCGGCGCCGTCGAATGAACTGATCAGGTCCGTCACCCGCGTCTGCGCGGATCCGTCGGGTGCCATCACGAAGAGCTCGTACCCGCGGTCTCGGTCGCTCGTGAACGCGATCCGCTGCCCGTCCGGAGACC
>Ga0209474_10000348_pt1 | contig 52902 bp, 41 predicted proteins | sample GraSoiAngelo_145_FD_185902 | JGI IMG/M metagenome (GOLD analysis project Ga0209474, IMG submission 185902) | Grasslands soil microbial communities from the Angelo Coastal Reserve, California, USA - 14_1009_05_20cm (SPAdes) (version 2) | ecosystem: Environmental > Terrestrial > Soil > Grasslands...
GCGAGCGCGCGAAGGCGCTCGGCGCCAAGCGCGTGATGCCGCTGCCGGTCAGCGCGCCGTTCCACTGCGCGCTGATGAAGCCGGCCGAAGATCGCCTGGCGCCCGAACTGCGCGCGCTGACGACGTCCGATCCGCGCGTGGCGATCGTCGCCAACGTGGACGGCGAGCCCAAGTGCGATGCGCGGTCCGCGATCGAGGCGCTGGTGCATCAGGTGTCGTCGCCGGTGCGCTGGGAGGAGGTCGTCGCGCGCCTTGCGTCCGAGGGCGTCACAACGTATGTTGAGGTGGGTCCCGGCGCGGTGCTGAGCGGTCTGGTGCGCAAGATTCACCGCGAGGCCACCGTGGTCACCTTCGGCAGCCCCGACGATCTCGCATCCGTCGAATCGCTCGCGCATGTTTGATCTCACAGGCAAGGTCGCGCTCGTCACCGGCGCGTCGCGCGGAATCGGGCGGGCGATCGCGGCGCGGCTCGCGGGACAGGGAGCGACGATCGTGGCGGCGGCGCGCGGCGATCACGCGGCGGCGTGCGTATCGGAGCTGACGGCCGCCGGACATCGCGCCGAGGCGCTGACGCTCGACGTCACCGACGCGCCCGCGCTGGAGAAGGCGCCGCACGACATCGTCGCGCGCCACGGCCGCCTCGACATCGTCGTCAGCAACGCGGGCGTCACGCGCGATCAGCTGCTGATGCGGATGAAACGCGACGACTGGGACGCCGTGCTCGCGACGAACCTCACCGCCACTTTCGTGCTGGCGCAGGCCGCCATGCGTCCCATGTTGAAGCAGCGGAGCGGCCGCATCATCGCGGTCAGCTCGGTCGTCGGGCAGATGGGCAACGCGGGACAGACCAACTACGCCGCGTCGAAGGCGGGACTGATTGGATTTGCGAAGGCGCTGGCGCGCGAGGTCGCGTCGCGCACCATCACCGTGAACGTCGTCGCGCCCGGAATGATCGAGACCGACATGACGCGCGCGATCGGCGATCCGGCGCGCGCCGACCTCGAACGGCAGATTCCCCTCGGACGCCTCGGTTCGCCCGACGATGTGGCGGCCGCCGTTTGCTTCCTCGCGTCCGACGAGGCGTCGTATATTACAGGGCACGTGCTCGCCGTGAACGGCGGGATGTACATGTAGAACCGGGACGTGCCCGGTTCGAGGCGGAGCATCTTCCGCCCAGGAGGACGTTGTGGCCGTAGCCGACAAAGTGAAGAGCATCATCGTGGAGCAGCTCGGGGTCGATGAAGAAGAAGTGACGCCTGACGCGTCGTTCGTCGACGATCTGGGCGCCGACTCGCTCGACACGGTCGAGCTCGTCATGGCGTTCGAGGAAGAGTTCGGCATTGAGATTCCCGACGAGGACGCCGAGAAGATCACGCGCGTGAAGGAAGCCGTCGAGTACATCGAGTCGCACGCAAAAGCGAAGAAGTAGGAGCCGAGCTTGCTCGGCTCGCACAACATGCCTAACCATCGGCGGGTCGTCGTCACCGGCATCGGTCTGGTGTCGTCGCTCGGCATCGGAACCGAATCGAACTGGGCGGCGCTCATCGGCGGCAGGAGCGGCATCGGGCCGATCACGCATTTCGACGCGGCGCAGTTCTCCACGCGCATCGCCGGCGAAGTGCGGGGATTCGATCCGCTGCGCTTCATCGAGAAGAAAGACGTCAAGAAAATGGACGTCTTCATCCAGTACGCCATCGCGGCCTCGCAGTTCGCGATGGACGACGCGGCGCTCCAGATCACGCCGGCTCTCGCGCCGAACGTCGGCGTCTTCATCGCGTCGGGCATCGGCGGATTCACCACCATCGAACGCGAGCACAAGGCCCTCATCGAAGGGGGGCCGCGGAAGATCTCCCCGTTCTTCATCCCGTCGGCGATCATCAATCTGGCGGCCGGTCAGGTGTCGATCCGCTTTGGCGCCAAGGGACCGAATTCCTCGACATGCACGGCGTGCTCGGCGTCGGCGCACGCGATTGGCGACGCGTTCGAGATCATCCGCCGCGGCGACGCGGACGTGATGATCGCCGGTGGGTCCGAGGCGGCGATTACGCCGATGGGCGTCGGCGGCTTCGGCGCGCTGCGCGCGCTGTCGACGCGCAACGAGGAGCCCGAACGCGCAAGCCGTCCCTTCGACAAGGATCGCGACGGCTTCGTCGTCGGCGAGGGATCGGGCGTCCTCATCCTCGAAGAGTACGAGATGGCGCGGACGCGGGGCGCGCGGATCTACGCGGAGCTGGTCGGCTACGGCATGTCGGCCGACGCGTATCACATCACGGCGCCGTCAGAGGACGGCGACGGACCGCTGCGCGTGATGGGCAAAGCGATCAAGAGCGCGGGCATCGACGCGTCCCAGATCAACTACATCAACGCGCATGGCACGTCGACGCCGCACGGCGACAAGGTGGAGACGCTCGCGATCAGGCGCTGCTTCGGCGAGTGCGCGCGGAAGGTCGCGGTGTCGTCGACCAAGTCGATGACGGGACATCTGCTCGGCGCGGCCGGCGGCCTCGAGGCGGGCATCACCGCGCTCGCCGTGCACCACCAGACGGCGCCGCCCACCATCAACCTCGAGAACCCGGACGAGGACTGCGATCTCGATTACGTGCCGAACAAGGCGCGGAGGTTCCCGATCGAGTACGCGCTGTCGAATTCGTTCGGCTTCGGTGGCACCAATGCCGCCCTCGTGTTCAAGCGATTCACCGGCTAAGGGCATGCATATAGCCGTCTGCATCAAGCAGGTGCCCACCCGCGAGTGGCAGCCCCGCCTCGACGACTCGAAAACATGGATTCGTGAGCAGGACGCCAGCTTCGAGATGAACGAGCCCGACGCGTACGCGCTCGAAGAGGCGCTGCGGCTGAAGGAGAAACACGGCGGGGAGGTCGTCGTCTGCTCGGCCGGGCCGGCGCGCGTCGCGCAGGTGATTCGCGAAGCGCTCGCGCGCGGCGCCGATCGCGCCATCCACGTCGAACACGACCTTCTGGCGAGCGCCGATGCGTTCGTCACGGCCGGCGCGCTCGCGTCGGCGATGCGCGACGAGACGTTCGATCTCGTCCTCACGGGACTCCAGTCCGACGACCAGGGATTCGCGCAGGTCGGCGTCATCCTGGCCGAGAAGCTCGGCCTGCCGCACGCGACGATCATCATGGAGGTGCAGGCGGACCCTTCGACAGGGTCAGGGCGAGCGGCAACGCTGCGCGTGAAACGAGAGCTCGAAGGCGGTTGGTTTCAGTTCGTCTCCATGCCGCTGCCGGCAGTGCTGACGATTCAGAGCGGCATCAATCAGCTTCGCTACGCCACGCTGAAGGGCATCATGGCGGCGAAGAAGAAAGAGATCAAAAAGGTCCCGCCTTCGCTCCCTTCGGGAGCGTCGGCGGCCAAACAGAGGATCGTCAGCCTTTACGTTCCGGAGAAGGGCAAGAAGACGCAGATCATCGGCGGCTCGCCCGCCGAAGCCGCGAAAGAGCTGGTGCGCAAGCTGCGCGAGGAAGTCCGGGTTATCCCGTGATCATCGTCATTGCCGAACAGCGCGACGGGAAGCTCAATCGCGCGACGTGGGAAACGATTGCCGCCGCGCAGCAGATGGACGGCGACATCACCGTGCTCGTCCCGGGCGGCAGCGTCCGAAACGTCGCGGGCGAGCTGGCGGCGGCGCAGGTGAAAGAAGTCGTCCCGGTCGAGCATCGGTCGCTCGAACCTTACACGCCGGATGGGTTCACGGCGGCGCTGCAGGACGCGATCGCGCAACTGTCGCCGACGTATGTGCTGCTGCCGCACACGTATCAGACGCGCGACTTCGCTCCGAAGCTGGCCGCGCGGCTCGATCGCGCCATCATCACCGATGTCGTCGCCATCAAGAGGGCCGGCAGCGACACGGCGTTCGTCCGGCCGATGTTTCAGGGAAAGCTGACCGCCGACGTCGTGCCCCAGGGTCAGCCGCCGCACTTCGTGACGTTTCAGATTGGCGCCTACCGCATCGATCAGGCAGTCAAGGGTTCCGCGCCGGCGCCGGTCCGGGCGTTGACGGTGAACCTCGACGCGTCGGCGATCCGCCAGAAGCCCGACGCGCCGTTTCAGCAGGCGAAGCAGGCGGTCGATCTCTCACAGGCCGAGCGGATCGTGTCGGTGGGGCGCGGCATCAAGGAACAGGCGAACATCAAGGTCGCCGAGGAGCTGGCGCGGGCGCTCGGCGCCGAGCTCGCCGCGTCGCGTCCGATCTGCGACTCGGGATGGCTGCCGATGGAGCGTCAGGTCGGCAGCTCGGGCCAGACGGTCGCGCCGAAGCTGTATCTCGCGCTCGGCATCTCCGGCGCCATTCAGCATCTCGTCGGCATGAAAGGCGCGAACACGATCGTCGCCATCAACAAGGATCCCGATGCCCCGATCTTCGAGATCGCCGACTACGGCATCGTCGGCGATCTGTTCGAGATCGTTCCAGCCATGATCGACGCGTTGAAGCAGTGACCAGAATCGCGGATTGCGGATTGCCGATTGCGGATGGCAACCGCAAAGTCAATCCGCAGTCCGCAATCCGCGATCCGCAATGATTCCTGTACTGGTCTTCTGGCTCCTGTTCGTCATCTTCATCGGCGCGTTCGCGGCGCAGGTCGCGCGGCGTGTGCGGCTGATCCTCGCCGCACCGAACACGTTCAACGTCGACCGCATCGCCGTTCGTGCGGGCCGGTGGCTCGGCGACGTGCTGTTTCAACGCAGGACGATCCTGGAGCGCCCGATTCCCGGTGTCGCGCACGCGCTGGTGTTCTGGGGCTTCATCGCGTTCGCCGGCTACACGACCGTCGAATTCCTGAAGGGTCTCGGCATCGTCGATCTCACGGCGACATCGTGGTTCCACAAGTACCGAATGGCGCTCACGCCGTTTGCGGCCGCGGTGCTCGCGGGCATCCTCGTTCTGCTCGTCCGTCGCGCGTTTCTCCGCCCGGTCGCGCTCGGTTCGCACGTATCGGCCGAATCGATCGTCATCGGTCTCTTCATTGCGATGCTGATGATCACGTACCTGCTCACGTTTCGCCTCGATGAAACGAGGATGGCGGGGCACCTGAACTGGTGGCTGCACATGCTGGTGATCCTCGCCTTCATGGCGCTGATCCCGGCGTCGAAACACTTCCATCTCGTGGTGTCGCCGATTACGGTCTTTCTGAAGTCGCCGGAGCTCGGGACGGTGCCGAACCTCGATTTCGAGAAAGAGCAGGTCGGGCTCGAGACGCTGAAGGATCTCGGCAGCAAGACGGTGCTCGACGCCTTCACCTGCGTCGAGTGCGGGCGCTGTCAGGTGAACTGTCCCGCGTGGGGCGCCGGCAAGGAGCTCAATCCGAAAGCCATCATTCTGCAGACGCAGGACGGCCTGCTCGAGAGACCGAAGGACACGCGGCTCGCCGAGCTCTACACGGAGAAAGTGCTGTGGCAGTGCACGACGTGCGGCGCCTGCGAGAACCAGTGTCCCGTCGGCATCGAGCACCTGCCGCTGCTGATCGGCGCGCGGCGCGGCCTCGTCTCGAACGGCGACGCGCCCGATTACCTCGGCGCGATGTACAACAACCTCGAACGCCGCAGCAATATCTGGGGGCTCGGGTACGACCAGCGTCAGAAGTTCGTGCAAGCGGTCGCCGTTGAGACGTTCGATCCGGCGAAGCACGAGTACCTGGTCTGGCTGGGCTGCGCCGGATCGTTCGAAGCGGACTATCAAAAGTCGCTGCGATCGCTGTTCGACATCCTGCGCAAGAAGAAGGTCAGCTTCGGCGTCCTCGCGAAGGAGAAATGCAACGGCGATCCGGCCAAGCGCACCGGCAACGAATACATCTTTCAGGAACTGGCCACGCAGAACATCGAAGATCTTCGAGCGAGCAAGGCGGTGAAGATCCTGACGTCGTGCCCGCACTGCGTGAAGACGATCGGATTCGATTACAAACGATTCGGTTACGACGTCGAGGTCGTTCACTCCGCCGACTTCGTCGCGCGACTCACGCGCGGCTCTGCGACAGGTAGCGCGAGCCTTTCAGGCGAGCGATCCGGCGGCGCGAGCGAGCCATCTGGCACGGCGCGCGAAAGGGTCACCTTCCACGATCCGTGCTACCTCGGTCGGTACGCCGGGAAGGTGGACGAGCCGCGCGAGCTGCTGGAGCGTTTCGGCGCCGACGTCAAAGAGCCCGTGCGGAATCGCGAGAACCCTTACTGCTGCGGCGCCGGCGGCGGACTGCTGTTCGCCGACAAGGAAGAAGAGCCCGGATCGCGCATCAGCGACGTTCGCTTCAGGCAACTGCGCGAGACCGGTGCGACGACCGTCGTCACGGCGTGCCCGTTTTGCTCGATCATGCTCAAGGGCGCCTCGGCGAGCGCAGGCGCTGCCGGCGGCCCTGTGGGCGATATCCAGTTCGTCGACCTGATGACGTATGTCAATGGCAGGATGCAGCCGCTCGGCTGAAAGCCTCGCGCTACCAGCGTCTGCGAGCCTCGCGCTACCAGCATCTGCGTGCCTGGCGCTACCGGCGTCTGCGAGCCTCGCGCTACCAGCGTCTGCGAGCCTCGCGCTACCAGCGTCTGCGAGCCTGGCGTTACCAGCGTCTGGGAGGCTCGCGCGACGAGCGTTGCGGGCCCGCGGGCCCACCGTAGCGCGAGCCTTTCAGGCGAGCGAATCCTCGTAGCCAAGCGACCCCGGAAATGACCGACTGGCGCGCGTCGAGATTGAAACGGGTTCAGGCGAAGCTGATCTCGATCGTCGGCTACCGGCTGGTTGCGCTGCTCGGATCGACGCTTCGCTGGAAGAGCGACGGCGTCGATCACTACGACCGCGTCGTCGGGAGCGGCCGGCAGCCGATCATGGCGTTCTGGCACGGCCGCATCCTTTCCGCGACGTACTATTTCCGGCGGCGCGGCATCGTGGTGATCACGAGCGAGAACTTCGACGGCGAGTGGATTGCCGGCATCATCGAGCGCTTCGGCTACGGGACGGCGCGCGGGTCGACCTCGCGCGGCGCACGCAGGGCGTTGCTGCAGCTGACGCGCGACATGGCGGCCGGCAGGCCCGCTGCGTTCACCGTGGACGGACCGCGCGGCCCCGCGCGCATCGCACAGCCCGGCGCCGTGTGGCTGGCGAAGGCGACCGGCAATCCGGTGGTGCCGTTCCATATCGAGGCCGATCGCAGCTGGTCGATGAACAGCTGGGATCGCACGCAGATTCCGAAGCCGTTCGCGACGATCGCGATCGCGATCGGCGAGCCGTTCGACGTTCCGAGGGACGCCGATGCGGCGGCGATCGATCGAGCCCGGCGCTCGCTCGAGGAGCGGCTGCAGGCGCTCGAGACGCGCGCGAACGCGATGCTCGATCAGCCGCGATAATTCTTCAGGAGGCATCGTGCCCTACTTCGCGCTGTTCTACGACACCGTCGACGACTTCGCGTCGCGCCGCACGCCGTTCCGCGCCGCGCACCTCGATCTCGTGCGCGCCGCCCACGCGCGCGGCGAGATCCTGCTCGCCGGCGCGCTGGCCGATCCGGTCGACCGCGCGCTGCTCGTGTTCAAGACCGCCGACCGATCGGTCGTGGACCGGTTCGTCGAACAGGATCCATATCCGAACAACGGCCTCGTGAAGCGCGTCGAAATCAGGCAGTGGACCGTCGTCGTGCCGTCGGAGGAGCCGCCGCGATGATCGCGCGCGTGTGGACGGCACGGGCGCGGCCCGACGGCGCCGATGCGTACGCCGCGCACTTCAACGATCACGTCCTGCCGGCCCTCGAGGCGGTCGACGGCTATCAGGGCGCGACGCTGCTCCGCCGCGCGCGCGGCGAGTCGACCGAGCTCGTCGTCATCAGCTGGTGGATCTCCGAGGAGGCGATTCGCGGGTTCGCGGGCGACGACTTCGAGCGCGCCGTCGTCGCCGACGAGGCGCGCCGCGTCCTCACGTCGTTCGACGACACGGTCCGTCATTACGAAGTCTGCGGCCGTTCGCGGCTGCTGGTCGCTGGGAGGTAGTTGGTGGACGAGAACGGCGCCCAGCACCAGCAAGCAGCCAACATCATTTAAACGCGTGGGGCCCCACCCCCACGCGCTGACGCGCTCGCGGCGTAGACCGCTCGCGCGTATTTAGAACAGAACGTCACCACAGGTGGGGAATCCACCCCCACGCGCTGACGCGCTCGCGGCGTAGACCGCTCGCGCGTATTTAGAACAGAACGTCACCACAGGTGGGGAATCCACCCCCACGCGCTGACGCGCTCGCGGCGTAGACCGCTCGCGCGTATTTAGAACAGAACGTCACTACAGGTGGGGAATCCACCCCCACGCGCTGACGCGCTCGCGGCGTAGACCGCTCGCGCGTATTTAGAACAGAACGTCACCACAGGTGGGGAATTCACCCCCACGCGCTGACGCGCTCGCGGCGTAGACCGCTCGCGCGTATTTAGAACAGAACGTCACCACAGGTGGGGAATCCACCCCACGCGCTGACGCGCTCGCGGCGTAGACCGCTCGCGCGTATTTAGAACAGAACGTCACCACACGATACGACATTGATCGGAGGGCGACGAAAGTGTGCATCGATCGCTACGCGGCCGCGCACCGCTGCCTGAATCGTCTCACGGCATGGAGGTTGCCCTCATCCGACACATCATGTCGTGGTGTCGCTCGGTCGTTTGCGGGTTGCTCATCGTTGCTGCCGCGTCAACGGCAGGCGCTCAGTCGGCCGCCAACGACGCGGCGCAGGCGGGCTTTACGGCGCTGCAGCGCGGCGACGCGGACAAGGCGGCGTCGATCTTCAAAGATGCGCTCGATCGGCATCCTGAGGATCCGGCCCTGCTGTACGGTGCCGGCGCCGCCGCTCATCTTCAGGGACGCGAGCACGACGCGTCGCGCCTGCTCAAAGCGGCGCTCGATGCCGAGCCGAGGCTGACGCTCGCATCGGCGCTCCTCGGCGAGATCGCGTACCACGAAGGCGATCTCGATCTGGCGATCAAAACCTACGAGACCGCGCTCACGTACGCGCCGTCGAATGTCGCCCTGAGGCAGCGGCTCGCGACGTGGCGCGGCGAAGCCGACCTCCATCATGGATTCGAAGCGTACAAGGACGACCGGTTCTCAATCCTGTTCGAGGGACCGGTCAATCACAAGCTGGCCGCGCGCGCGACCACCGTGCTTGGCGCGGCGTTCTGGCGCATCGGCCGAACGCTTGGCGCGTATCCGTCGGATTCGATCAGCGTGATTCTCTATACGGACAAACAATTCAGGGACGTGACCGGTGCGCCGGAGTGGTCGGGCGGCGGTTTCGATGGGCAGATTCGGATGCCAGTCGGCGGCGCCGCGCAGAATCTCACGGAATTCGATCGCGTGCTGACGCACGAGCTCACGCACGCGATGCTGAAAAGCCTCGCGCCGCGGAACATGCCGGCGTGGCTGAACGAAGGGCTGGCGATGTACTTCGATGGCAGCGACGGCGCGGCGTCCGGGCGCCGCCTCGCGGCCGCGCGCGTCTTCGTGCCGCTTGCGGCGCTACGCGACGGGTTCACGACGCTCGGCGCGGCGGAAGCCTCGCTCGCCTACGAAATGAGCGCGTTTGCGGCGCACGCGCTCATCACGCGGATCGGCACCGCCAACGTCGGCCTGCTCCTGCAGGATCTCGACGGCGGCCAGTCGGTCGACCAGGCGGTCGAACGTTTCGGTTTCACCTTCGCGGAGTTCGAGCGCGGCCTCGCGCGCCGCGTGGCCCGACCGTAGCGCAATCCGCATCGCGCAATCTACAATCCGCGATACGTTGTCGGTCATCCTGGTTCACACCGACCGTTTTGCGGAGCATCAGACGCCGCCGGGCCATCCCGAACGGCCCGAGCGCGCCGAAGTGTTCGATGCCGTCGCGAATCGCTGGCGCAGGAAGGGAACCGAAATCGTGGCGCCGCGCGCCGTGACCGACGAGCAGCTCGCGCGCGTGCACGATCCCGATTACATCCGTCGCATTTCGGAAACGACGGGGCGCGCGGTGGCGCTCGACCCCGACACGTACACGTCGCCCGAGTCGTACGAAATCGCGCGGCTCGCCGCCGGCGCCACGATCGATGCGGTCGAGCGCGTTATGGCCGGAACCAATCGCGCGGCGGTGGCGATGGTGCGGCCGCCCGGCCATCACGCGGAACGCAGCCGCGCGATGGGGTTCTGTCTGTTCAACAACGTCGCGTGCGGCGCTGCTCACGCACGCACGCTCGGCGCGCGCCGTGTCGCGATCGTCGACTACGACGTGCATCACGGAAACGGCACGCATCACATCTTTGACGTCGATCCGCACGTGCTGTACATCTCGACGCATCAGTATCCGTACTATCCCGGCACCGGCGCCGCCGATGAAATCGGCCGCGACGCTGGGCGAGGATTCACGGTGAACGTGCCGCTCGACGCTGGGGCGGTCAGCGAGGACTACGAGCTCGTCTTCGCGCGCGTCGTAAGTCCCGTGCTCCGTCAGTTCGAGCCGGACCTGTTGATGGTGTCTGCCGGTTTCGACGCCCACGAAAGCGATCCGCTCGGCGGCATGCGCCTCACGGCCGAGTCGTTTGCCGCGATGACGCTCGAGCTGCGAGCCGTCGCCGAGGAATCTTGTCGCGGTCGACTGATTGCGGTGACCGAAGGCGGATACGACCTGCAGGCGCTGGGAACGTCGCTCGACGCCGTGATTACGACATTGAGTGGACCTGTTTCGCCGCCCCGCTGGCCGTCGAGCGGCATCGCGTCCTCTCGTGGCCGTTCCGCGGCCCAGGCGGTCGCGCAGGCGCTTACCGGATTCTGGAAGCTGGACGGCCACCGCTGACTCCGATCCAATCCAGTGGTTCCACGGGCAACCGTGTGAACGACTTGCAAGAAAACGAGTTGATTCCCGTAAGGGCGGGGTGTCTAATGCCGCCAATTCATCCCGTTGGCGCGTCGCCCTCGTTATCTTCCTAACCCGTACCCACGAGGAGGCCGCAGATGCGCATACGTATCGTCGGATTGGGCATTCCGCTGTTGCTGGCGCTCGCGCTACCCGCGATTGCTCAACAGGGAACGGCGGAAATGGGCGGTCGCGTCGTCGACGAAACCGGTGCGGCGTTGCCCGGTGTCGCGATTGTCATCACCAACGAAGAGTCAGGCGTCTATCGCGACATCGTCACCGGCGCTGACGGCAACTATTTCGCGCCGCAGTTGATTCCCGGGCGCTACAAGATCTCTGCGAAGCTCGCCAGCTTCAAAACGTTCGAGCGCGGCGGCCTGATCGCGGCCGTGGGGAAGACGCTGACGATCAACATCACGATGGCTGTCGGCACGCTCGAGGAAACCGTTCGCGTCACCGCAGAGTCGCCGCTGGTCGACATGACGAGCGCCAAAGTGGGCGGCAACATCGGGACTGACGAGCTCAGCGAGCTGCCGGCGATGAACCGCAACTACTTTGCCGCGGTCGCCCTCCTGCCAGGCATTCAGTTTGCGCCGTCGAACCAGATGGGCAATGACACGCTGGTTGCGTCCGGCCAGACCACTCAGAACAACAACGTCTCGGTCGATGGGGGTTACGACGCCGACGATGCGCTCGGCACCAGCGCAGGCGCGCAGGTGCGTGTGCCAATCGAGGCGATCCAGGAGTTCCAGGTCATCACGAGCATGTACGACGCGGAGTATGGCCGCGCAAGCGGTGCCATCCTCAACGCCGTCACCAAGTCGGGCACGAACCAGTTCAAGGGCGTGCTGTTCGCGGAAGCGGCCAGCAACAAACTGACGGCCGCGGATTATTTCGTCCGAACCCAGAACCTGACCAAGCCGTCGGCCGTCAGGCGGGATTGGGGCGGCGTGATCGGCGGGCCGATTGTCAGGAACAAAGCGCATTTCTTCTTCAGCCTCGAGCGACAGGTGGACAACCCGAACCGGACCCGCGTATTCCCGACGCGGCCGTCGTTGACCTTCTCGAAGGCTGAGGATCGCACCGACTGGAACACGCTCATCCGCTTCGATCATCAGATCAACGCGAACAACACGTGGGCGGTCCGCTGGCTGCGCGAGTGGGCGCCGCAGTGGTACACCTTCAGCCAAAACCGTACGACGCTGGAGTCGTATCAGGACGAGACCGACCTCGATCAGACGGCCGTCGGCACGCTGACCAGCGTCCTCAGCAACTCGCGTGTCAACACGGTACGCTTGGCGAGAACGTGGGAGCACTGGTGGCACGGCAACGAGTGTTTCCGCGCGCAGGGACCGCAGGGCGGGAGGGAAGGCTTCATCTTCAAGCAGGAACCGGAGGGCAATCAGGCGCTCTGCCCGCCGCAGCTCGATTATCTGAGCTTCCTCGCGCAGGCGAGCACCGAGTCGCAGGGCCCGTGGGACTCCAACTATCAGATCGAGGACGACTATTCGTGGTTCCTTCCCGGGAAGAAGGGCGACCACGACATGAAGTTCGGATTCCGTTACAACTACACTGAATTGCGCCGCGTGTCGCAGGTGAATTCCAACGGCACGTTCCGCTTCAACACCGATCTGCCGTTCGATGCAACGAACCCGCGCACGTATCCGGAACGCTTCACCATCCGCACCGGCACGTTCAACGAGTTCATCAAGAATCACACCTACGAGGCGTTCGCGCAGGACAAGTGGCGCGTGACCCCGCGGACGACGATCGGCCTGGGCGTCCGCTACGATCTCGAGATCATTCCTCTCGACGAGACCGGCAATCCACTGTTCAAGACGAACGCCTATCCGGTCGACAAGAACAACGTCTCGCCGCGCGTGAACTTCACGCACGCGCTCGACGACGCCGGCAAGTCTCTGATCCGCGGGGGATACGGCATCTTCTACAACCGGACGATTCTCGGGGCGGTGGACGACACGCTGGAGTTCGGCAAGTTGACGTCGTCAGCCGTGGTCCAGTTCCCGACCAGCGCCGCCGATCCAGGTCCGAGCGCCGGGCGATTCCCGACGGATCCGTTCCTCGTCAACGGTCCGTTCGTCAACCGCGCGCTGCTCAACTCGATGTATCCGCCCGGCGTGCCGGTGAAGAACGACGGGGTGGTGATTTTCGACTCGCCGAATCGGAGCACGCCGTACGCGCATCAGTTCACGATCGGCTACGTCCGCGAGCTGTTGCCCTCGCTCGCCGCGCACGTCGACTACGTCCGGATGGTGAACAAGGACATGTTCCTCGCGCGCAATCTCAACCCGGGGCTGCGTGTCGACACGAGCCGTACCGGCAGGGTTGATCGCTTCGATGCATTCGGCGTGCTCGGCGAGCGATACAGCCAGCAGGTCTGGGTGATGGAGAACACCGGCGAGTCGACGTACGACGGCCTCAATCTGTCGCTCGAGAAACGGTACGCGAACAACTGGTCGGGCCGCGTCTCGTACTCGCTATCGAAGTCGCGCGGCACGGCGGAGGATCAGGCCGATAAGAACACCTATCAAACATTGACGGACATGAACCTCGACCTGTGGCGTGGTCCGAGCAGCGTCGACCGCACCCACATCCTGTCGATCGGCGCGCGCGCCGAAATTCCGAAGACGCACGGAGCCAACCTGTCGACGACGATCCGCTACATGACCGGCTTCCCGTTTACCATCTACAACAGTGCCGTTGACGTGAATCGCAACGGTGAGCTCGTCGATCCGGTGCCGGCCGGGACGTACAGCGGCACCGCGACCGACGCGATGCAGAACGTGGCGTTCGACGGCAAGCGCAACGGCGCGCGAGCCCCGAACATGTTCCAGGCCGACGTGCGCGCCGGCTGGCACACCCGCGTTCGCGGGCAGCAGACCCTCGAGCTGTTCCTCGATATCTACAACATCACGAACCACGCGAATTTCGATCCGCCGATCACTGCGAATCGGGATCTGCGGACGCCGGCGAACTTCCTCGTGCTGACGAACCTGTTTGGCGGCGGCGGGTTCCCGCGGCAGGCGATGATGGGTGCCCGATTCGCGTTCTGATCTGAAGCGATTGAGGATGTGAGGATTGGGCCGGACGCAAGCCGTCCGGCTCTTTTTTTTTGGCCCAACGTCAACGACAATTTCAGCGGACGGGCGCCCGACGTCGGCGCGCTCGAAGCCTGCAAACCCGCTCCGCATTTCGGTCCGCGGCCGTGAAGGTACAATGGTTGTCGAGTCGCGATGACCGAGTTCAAACCGCAGCAGCTGGACAAGAAATGGCAGCAGGCGTGGACATCGGCGAAGGCATTCGAGGTCGACGTCGATCCCTCGCGTCAGAAGTTCTATTGTCTGGAGATGTTCGCGTACCCCTCCGGGTACGCGCACGTCGGCCACGTCCGCAACTACATCATCGGCGACATCATGGCGCGCACGAAGCGGATGCGCGGCTACAACGTGCTGCATCCCTTCGGCTGGGACGCGTTCGGCCTCCCTGCTGAGAACGCGGCGATCAAGAGCGGCACCCACCCCGAGACGTCGACGCTCGACAACATCGCCCACATGAAAGGGCAGCTGCAGCGTCTCGGGATCAGCTACGCGTGGGACCGGGAGATCGCGACGTGCCAGCCGGAGTACTACAAGTTCAACCAGTGGATCTTCCTGCGGATGTTCGAGCGCGGGCTGGCGTACCGGCGGCGCTCGACGGTCAACTGGTGTCCGGTCGACGAGACGGTGCTGGCCAACGAACAGGTGATCGACGGCGCCTGCTGGCGCTGTGGCACGACCGTCGTCGCGCGCGAGCTGGAGCAGTGGTTCTTCCGCATCACGGCGTACGCCGACGAGCTGCTTAAAGGACTCGAGACGCTGACGGCATGGCCCGAGAAGGTCGTCGTCATGCAGCGGAACTGGATCGGCCGCTCGGAAGGCGCGCGGATCAAGTTCCCGGTCGCCGGCGGCGGCGACCCGATCGAGATCTTCACGACGCGCATCGACACGATCTACGGCGCCACGTTCGTGCTGCTGGCGCCCGAGCATCCGATGGTCGATCGGTTCGCCGTCGAAAGCCCCGATTCAAAGGCGTTCCGCGATAAGGTCGCGAAGTTCCGCGCCCTCGACCGCGAATCGCGGTTGACAGGCGCGATCGAGAAGGAAGGATTCGATACGGGACGAAAGGCGATCAACCCGTTCACCAGGGAAGACGTCCCGATTTGGATCGCGAACTTCGTTCTGGCCGAGTACGGCACCGGCGCGATCATGGCGGTTCCGGCGCACGACGAGCGCGACTTCGAGTTCGCGCGCAAGTACGACCTGCCGATCCGGATCGTGGTTCAGGCCGGACCGGATACGCCATCGGCCGAATCGATGACCGAAGCCACGACCAACTACGGCCGCATGGTGAATTCCGGTGAATGGAATGGCCAGGAAGCGCCCGCCGTCATCACGAAGATGATCGCCGACGCCGAGAAGCGCGGCATCGGCATGGGCGAAGTCCAGTATCGCCTGAAGGATTGGGGCATCTCGCGGCAGCGGTACTGGGGCACGCCGATCCCGGTGATCTACTGCGACAGGGACGGCGTCGTGGCGGTGCCCGACAAGGATCTGCCGGTCGAGCTCCCGAAGGTGACGACGTTGACCGGCCGCGGCGATTCGCCGCTGGCGCAGGTGCCCGAGTTCGTCAACGTGAAGTGTCCCAAGTGCGGAGGTCCCGCCCGGCGCGAGACCGACACGATGGACACGTTCGTCGACTCGTCGTGGTACTTTCTGCGATTCGCCGATCCGCACAACAAGGAGCTGCCGTTCGATCCGGTGCCGGCGGCGTACTGGATGCCGGTCGATTTCTACAGTGGCGGCGTCGAGCACGCGATTCTTCACTTGCTGTATTCGCGCTTCGTCACGCGCGTGCTGCGCGACGTCGGGCTGGTGAACTTCGACGAGCCGTTCAAGCGGCTGCTGACGCAGGGGATGGTGCTGAAGAACGGCGCCGTCATGTCGAAGTCGAAGGGCAACGTCGTCGATCCGGACGACATGCGCGAGAAGTACGGCGCCGACGCGCTGCGGCTCTACGTGATGTTCGTTGCGCCGCCCGAGAAGGAAGTCGAATGGAGCGACGCCGGCCTCGAAGGGAGCTTCCGTTTCCTGGTCCGCGTGTGGCGCATCGTCGACCACTGGTGCGAGACGATTGGCGGCGAAGGCATGCCGGCGTGCAGCGATGACTGCACGGGGGCCGAGCGCTCGCTGCGTAGAAAAACGCACGACACGATTCGGCGTGTGACCACTGACATCGAAGAGCGCATGCACCTGAACACCGGCGTGTCGTCGCTGATGGAGCTCGTGAACGAGCTGTACGCGTTCAGCGACACGACCGAGCACGGCGCGCCGACGCGCGGCGAGCCGCCGGTAGGACGAGTCGAGCGCCAGCAGACGATTGCGGTCCTGAAGGAGGCAATCGATGCGCTGGTCGTCATGATTTCGCCGTTCGCGCCGCACATGGCCGAGGAGCTGTGGCAGATGCTCGGCCATCCCGAGGCGCTGACGAAAACGAGCTGGCCGTCGTACGATCCCGCGGTCGCCAAGGCCGACGAGGTCGTCGTGCCGGTGCAGGTGAACGGCAAGGTGCGCGCGCGCGTCACTGCGCCGGCCGACGCGTCCGAAGATCAGATGCGCGAGCTGGCGCTGGCCGACGCGTCGATCAGAAACCACACGACCGGCAGGACGATCGTCAAGGTCGTCGTCGCGAAAGGGCCGCTCGTCAGCGTGGTGGTGAGATAGCGGCGACGATGACGGCCGACATAATGGACCCAATGGACCCAAAAGATACAAAGGTTCTTGTTCTTAATGTCCTGTGTGTCCTTGGTGTCCTTTGTGCAAGCGTCGCAGGCGCCTCATGCGGCTACTCCCTCGCTGGCCGCGGCGCGTTCCTGCCGTCCTACATCCGCACCATCGGCATCCCGACGTTCGTGAACCGGACGACGGTCTTCAACCTCGAGACGCTCGTCACGCAGAAGGTTCGCTCCGAATTCATCGGCCGCGGCAAGTATCAGATTCTGCCGCAGACGAGCGGCGTCGATGCGCTGCTGAACGGCGAGGTCACGGCCGTCTCCATCACGCCCGCCAGCTTCACGACGCAGAACCTCGCGTCGCGCTACGTGATCACGATGACGGCCCGCATCGAGCTGCGCGATCTGCGCGAGAACAAGGTGCTCTGGGAGAATCCCGGCGTCATGTTCAGGCAGGATTACGAGGCGACGAGCGGCCGGGCGCCCGGATCGGGCGGTCTCGTCGATCCGGTGGCATTTTTTCAGCAGGATGCGAGCGCGCTCGAGCGCATGAGCACCGACTTCGCACGGACGATCGTGAGCGCGATTCTGGAGGCTTTTTGAGCAGGCCTGAACGCCTGCGCTACCGAAACCGCGACCGTCTGCGCCAGCGAAACCGCTACCGTCTGCGCTAGCGAAACCGATACCGTAGCGCAGCCCTTTAGGGCTGCCGAGACCATGCCGACTCTCACGATTTCCGCCGTTCGACAGCAGATCGCCTCGGGCGAGGTCGATCCGATCTACCTCCTGCAGGGAGAAGACGACGTCGAGAAGTCGGCGCTGGCTGCGGAGTTCGCCGATCTCGTCGAGGAAGGACTGCGCGCGTTCAACGTCGACCGCATTCATGCCGGCGACTGGACCACGGGCGACAAACTCGCCGATGGCGTCGGCTCGCTGGCTGCCGCCGTCCGCACGCTGCCGATGATGGCGCCGCGGCGTGTCGTCGTCGTGCTCCGGGCCGAAACGCTGCTGATGCCCAAGCGCGAGAGCGAGGCCGCAGACCGTGCGCTGGAGCAGCTCGCCGCGCTGATCAAGAATCCGGAAAAGGGAAGCACCATCGTCTTCGTTGCCGCTCCGCTCGACAAGCGCACGAAAATGTGGCGGCTGCTCGACCAGCAGGCCACCATCGTGCAGTGCGGCGTCATCGAGGACTTGGCGGCGGCGCAGCAATGGATCCGCACGAGGCTGGCGAAGGACGGCATCGAGATCGATCCGGCCGCCGCCCGGTCGCTCGGCGAGCTGGCCGGCTTTCCTGCCTATGGCCGCGACAAAGGGCCCAAAGGCGACGTCGCGCGGCTGCAGGGCGAAGTCGAGAGGCTGATGCTGTATGCCCTGGGGCAGAAGCGGATCACGCTGGACGACGTGCGGCAGGTTGCGGGTCCCGCGGCGCTGCAGGACGACTGGGCGATGGCCAATGCCATCGAGGCCGGTCAGGCCGGAGAAGCGGTGCGTCAGCTCGCGCTGATGCTCGACGCGGGCGGCATTCCCGAGATGATTCTGGGGCAGCTCGGATGGCTCGTCCGATCGAAGTTCGCGGCGATTGCGCCGCATGCAGTGCGCGGTTCCGTCGAGGCTGTTTTTCGGACAGATCTCGATCTGAAACGATCAGCCGGCGATTCGCGAGTGCTGCTCGAGCGGCTGATAGTGGAATTGTGCGCGAGACGCTCGCGGCGTTAGGACCGGGCGGCCAGACGCGTGCTTAGACGCGACTTGTACCGTCCCGCCGCGTTCCTGTGAATGATTCCCTTGCTCGCCATCCGATCGATCAGCGAGATCGTCTGCTTGAGAGCCGAGCGCGCGCCGGGCAGATCGTTGCCGGCGATCGCCGTCCGCACGTTCTTCAGCGCGGTACGCAGCCGCGATCGGAATTGACGGTTGTGCTCGCGGTTCTTCAGACCCTGACGATGCGCCTTCAGCGCGGATGCATGCGAAGCCACGTAATTCTCTACCTCCGGAACCACCAATCTTAACATGCCTGTTACCGTCGAGCACCTGCGACGCGTCTACGGCTCGTTCGCGGCCGTCGACGATCTCTCATTCGAGGTCGCGGCGGGGGAGATCGTCGGCCTCATCGGTCCCAACGGCGCCGGGAAGACGACGACGCTGCGGTCGCTCGCCGGTATCCTGAGGCCGACGTCGGGCCGTATCCGGATCGACGGCCACGATCTGGCCGCCGATCCTCTCGAGGCGAAGCGGCGTCTCGCCTTCATGCCCGACGAGCCGCGCCTGTTCGAGTACCTCACCGTCGAAGAGCATCTGCGGCTGGTCGCGCGTCTGTACTCGGTGCCGGATTTCGAGGGACGCGCACGAGGTCTCATCGAGGAGCTCGAGTTGAAAGGGAAGGAGCAGTCGCTGCCGGACGAGCTGTCGCGCGGCATGCGGCAGAAAGTCGTCATCGCCTGCGGCCTCGTCAGGAACGCGACGACGCTGCTGTTCGACGAACCGTTGACGGGACTCGATCCGATCGGCATCCGGCGAATGCGCGAGACGATCATCGCGCGCGCGCGCGGCGGCGCCGCCGTGCTGCTGTCGTCGCACCTGCTGCATCTGGTCGAAGAGATTTGCTCGCGCGTGATTATCATGGCCGGAGGAAAAAAAGTGGCCGACGGCACCTTCGCCGAGCTCGCGTCCCGCGCCGACCTGGCGGCGGCCGGCTCGAACCTGGAACAGATCTTCATGCGGGTCACGGGACATGATTAGCGCGAGCCTCTACATCATCGTCTGCAGCACGAAGAACCGCATCCGGCGGCGCCTGCGGCGGCTTCGCGAGCCGCGCTACCTGGTCGGCGCGATCGTCGGCGTCGCCTACATGTACTTTTCCTTTTTCGCGCGCATGCGTGGCGCGCGCGCGTCGATCGCGTCCGGACGCCGGCGGTCGGGAAGACCGCCGGAGCTGCCGGCATTTTTCGTCCAGGCTGGCGGATCGCTCGTCGCCCTTGGTCTCTTCGCCCTTGCGGCCCTTTCGTGGCTGCTGCCGTTCAACAGCAGCATGCTGGAATTCTCCGACGCGGAAACGGACTTCCTCTTCACGGCTCCGGTGTCGAGGCGCGCGCTGTTGGTGCATCGGCTGATGCGCGCGCAGCTCGGAGTGATCTTCACCTCGCTGGTGACGGCGCTCGTGTTTCCGACGGCGAGGCCGAATCCGGTGGCGTGGGTCGTCGCCGTGTGGGTGATGCTGACCACGGTTCGCGTGTACTTCACCGGCGTCACGCTCGCGCGCGGACGCCTGCTGCTCGGCGACGCGTCGGTTCGTCCCGTCGCCTGGGCGCCGGTTGCGGTCGCGCTCGCCGCCGTCGCGATCGTGGGGCAATCGCTCGTGCGCACGCTCGTTCGCGAACAGCCGTCGGCTCTCGGACCGGCAATCACCGCGGTGCACGACGCGCTGTCGTCCGGAGCGGCCGCATGGGTGCTGTGGCCCTTCGTCGCAGTGTCCCGACCGCTATTCGCGCAGGGCGGCCGTCCATTCGCCGCAGCAATCGCCGTCGCGCTGGTTGTGCTGACGTCGCTGTTCGCGTGGGTCCTTCATTCGGACGAGGCGCTCCAGGAGGCCGCAGCCGACGCGGCGGCGCGTCGGGCGGCGCGCGGTCGGGCGCGCGACAAGCCGGCGGCGCGTGCGCGCGCGACGGGCCTCACGCTGGCGCCTGTCGGTCGCCCCGAGTTCGTGTTCTTCTGGAAAAACGCGGTGCAGATGGTTCGCGCGACGACCGGCGTCGCGCTGCTTCGCTACGCCGTCGCGTTGACGGTGATTGCCGTGGCGGCGAGCGCGGCGATCAGCTCGGCGACCCAGGCGCGCGGGCTTGCGATGACGCTGTGTTCGCTGGCGATTGGCGTCGCCGGATTTTCAGTCGTGCTCGGCCCGCAGATTGTGCGTACCGACCTGCGCAGCGATCTCCGCCATCTCGATCTGTTGAAGGCGTGGCCGGTCGCTTCTGCGGCCGTCATGCGCGGTGAGATGCTGGCGCCAGGCATCGCGCTGACCGGTGTCGCGTGGCTCGCCCTCACGTGCGCAGCGATACTGTCGGCGGCCGGTTTTCCGGCGCTCTCGTTGTCGTGGCGGCTGTCGATCGCGGCCGCCGCGGTCGTGATCGCGCCTTCGCTGGTGTTCGCGCAATTGCTGATTCAGAACGCCGCGGCCGTGCTGTTTCCGGCGTGGGTGCCGCTCGGCAACGAGCGCCCCCGCGGCGTGGATGCGCTCGGCCAGCGGCTCATCCTCCTCGGCGGCGTTCTGCTATCCGTCGCGTTGATGATGCTGCCCGGCACGGTTGCCGGCGGCGTCATCTGGTTCGCCTTCCAGCGATGGGTCGGACCGCCGATTCTGCTTCCGGCTGCGTTGGTGTGCTTGTCGCTGGTCGTGCTCGAGATTCTGGTCTGCACCGAGCTGCTCGCGCCGTTATACGAGCGGCTCGACGTGCTTGCTGTCGAGCGCGCCGATTGAAGGGCTCGCGTGTGGCGATGGTGAAATTGACGGTCTTTAGCGTCCGCCGAGGATCTCGAACCCGCCGATCGTCGGCCGCTTGTCCGTGTAGCGGACGACAGCCCTGCCGTCGATGTATTCGGTGACCTTGTAGATTGAGCCGCTGCGCCGCTCGACCGTGATCGGCCGTCCCGCGAGCTGGTTGACGTGCGCAACGTAGTTGCGCGTCTCGCGGTAGGGCGGCACGTTGTTGCCGTGGTTGTCCACGGCGCCGGGTCCGGCGTTGTAGGCGGCGAGGGCGAGCACTTCGTTGTTCCGATAGCGATCGAGGAGCTCGCGAAGATAGGCGACGCCCGCGCGGATGTTCTCGGCCGGGTTGAACGGATTCAGCACACCGAATTGCCGGATTGTCGCCGGCATCAGCTGCATCAGGCCGAGCGCTCCCTTTGGCGAGCGCGCGAACGGGTTGAAGGCGGACTCCACCTGCATGACGGCGCGCACCAGGTCGGCACGGACGCCGTGAGTGCGCGAGTGCTCGAGAATCAGATCGTCGTAGGCGCGGCTCCGCTCCGTCGCCGCATACCGCGTGGCGCGCACCTTCTGCGCCTGCGGCACCGCAAACGTCCGGGCTTCGACGCCGCTCTGCGCGGGCCTTCGATCCGACAGGACCAGGTTGCCGTTCGTGTCGCGCCAGGAGTAAATCTGCGCGTGCGCCGGCGCCGCAATGCCGACAAGCAGAGCCGCCGCCGTCACCGCAAAGCGCAGCCGTTCACGGCCGCGGAAATTGTTGAGCATCTGCCGTAAGGTCAACAGTTTACCTTATCGGCAGCTCCTTCACATTTCTTCAGGCCGGGCTTGGAGTCGAGTGCCCGAGCAGCCTCGCCAGCACGCCTTCGCTGGCGCCGAGCATTTCGTCGATTTTCTCGGGTTGCTTGCCGCCGGCTTCAGCGAAATCGGGCCTGCCGCCGCCGCCGCCGCCGACGATTGGCGCGATTTCCTTCACGATTTGACCCGCTTTGACACGGGAGGTCAGGTCCGGCGTGACAGCCACGACGATCTGAACCTTCCCGTCGCTGGCCGACGCCAAGACGACGACGCCGCTCTTGATCCTGGCCTTCAACGAGTCGGAGAGACCGCGCAGGGCATCTTTGTCGAGATCCTCGACCTTGCGACGCGCGAGCTTCACGCCCGCGACCTCGACGGTATCGGTGTCCTCCGCTGAGCCGCCACCGCCCATTGCGAGCTTGGTCTTCAGCTGGGTGACCTCGCGCCCGAGGCGCTTGGCTTCGCTCTGCAGTTTCTCGATCGCCTCGACGGCCTGATCGTCCGGCGCGTGCAGCGCGTCGAGGATTTCGGTGAGCACGCCGCGTTGGCGCTGTGCCCACGCGACGGCGCCGTTGCCGGTCACGGCTTCGATCCTCCGCACACCAGCGGCGACGCCGCCCTCGGCGACGATCGCGAAGAAGCCGATGTCGCCGGTGGCGGAGACATGGGTGCCGCCACACAACTCCATGCTGAAGCGGGGCACGCTGACGACGCGAACCGTGTCGCCGTATTTTTCACCGAAGAGCGCCATGGCGCCGGCTGCGATCGCCTCCTGCGTCGGCCGCACGTCCGTCTCGACCGGCGTGTTGCGTACGATTTGCTCGTTGACGATCCGCTCGATCCGCTCGAGCTCTTCGCGCGAGACCGGCTGAAAGTGGACGAAATCGAAGCGCAGCCGGTCCGGGGCGACGAGCGATCCTTTCTGCGTCACGTGCGTGCCGAGCACCTCGCGAAGCGCGGCGTGCAGCAAATGCGTTGCAGTGTGGTTTCGCCGCGTCGCGTTCCGTACCTCCGCGTCGACTTCGGCGGTGACGAGATCCCGCACGCGCAGCGATCCTGACGTGACGCGTACGTGATGCGCGCGCGGCAGACCGGCGCGGATGCGGACCATTCCTTCGACCGTCGCCGATGCGCCGCCCGCCTCGCTGAAAATCCGTCCGGAGTCCGACACCTGCCCGCCGGCCTCGAGATAGAAGGGCGTCTTCGCCAGCGCGACGAATCCGCTCTCGCCGCTGGCCAGCGCGTCGACCGGCGTCCGCTTCTCGTCGAACAAGCTGACGATCGGTACGCCGCTGACCCGCGTCGTCGTGTACCCCTCGAAACGGTCGCCGACTTCCTTCAGGCGGTCGTCCGCCTCGACGTCGAACTCCTGTCCCTTCCTGCCGCCGAAGGCGCTCTGCGCGCGCGCCTTGTCGCGTTGCGCCTCCATCGCTCGATCGTACCCCTCGCGATCGATCGTGATCCCCTGCGTCGTGGCCGTGTCTTCGATGAAGTCGAACGGAATGCCGAACGTGTCGTACAGGCGAAATGCGATCTCGCCCGGCAGCACCTTCGACTTCGTATCCGACACCTTCGCCAGCTCCGCTTCGAGGCGCGGGAGCCCTTCGTTCAGGACCGCTTCGAAGCGGTGCTCCTCGGCAAGGATGGTCTTCTCGACCATCTCGCGGTTGCGGCGCACCTCGGGATACGCGTCGCCCATCTCGCGGTCGAGCACCGCGACGAGACGATGCAGGAACGCCTCGTTCAGACCGAGATGCTTCCCATGTCGCATCGCGCGGCGCATGATCTTGCGCAGCACGTAGCCGCGCCATTCGTTGGAAGGAGTGACGCCGTCGGCGATCAGAAACGTCGTCGACCGGATGTGGTCCGCGACGACGCGCATCGAGACGTCGTCGGGACTCATGCTGCCTGCGTAGGTCCGGCCCGACAGCGAGCCAATCTGACGGAGCAGCGGCATGAACAGGTCGGTGTCGTAATTGGAATCCTTCTGCTGCAGGACAGCGGTGACGCGCTCGAGACCCATGCCGGTGTCGATCGACGGCGCGGGCAGCGGCTTCAGCACGCCCTCCGCGCTGCGCTCGAACTCCATGAACACGTTGTTCCAGACCTCGATTTCGGGATCCACGCCCGTGCCGCGCACGTAGTAAATCTCCGAGCAGCGGCCGCACGGACCGGTGTCGCCCATCTGCCAGAAGTTGTCGTCGAGGCCGAGCTCGAGGATGCGGTCGCGCGACACGAACTTCCGCCAGATCTCGAACGCCTCGTCGTCGCGCGGGATGCCGTGCCCGCCTTTGAAGATCGAGACGACGAGCTTGTCGGCCGGCATCTTCCACACGTCGGTGAGCACCGTCCACGCGTATTCGATCGCTTCCTTCTTGAAGTAGTCGCCGAACGAGAAGTTGCCGAGCATCTCGAAGAACGTGTGGTGGCGGAACGACGGCCCGACGTTGTCGAGGTCGTTGTGCTTGCCGCTGACGCGCATCACCTTCTGGGACGTCGTCGCCCGCCTGTAGTCCCGCTTCTCGCGTCCCAGGAACAGGTCCTTGAACTGGTTCATCCCGGCGTTCGTGAAAAGCAGCGTCGGATCGTCGCCGGGGACGAGCGACGAGCTCGGCACGATGCGGTGGCCGTTCCGCTCGAAGAACTTCAGGAAGGACGAGCGGATTTCATTCGAGGTCATCCGGACTATTTTAGACGACACGTCCTCGCTACACGTCGTCGCGCGTGAGCACAGGCGGCAGCCGCCCGTCCAGATCGGTGAACCCGTACTCGCGCGCGAGCGTCGCGGCGACGAGGACGCGCCCGCTCCAGCGCTCAACTTTCGGATCGCTCGCGAGCGCGGCGACGGCCCGGCCGACGAACTCAGGCGTTTCCGCGGTCGAGAGATCGAATACGCCGGCGCCCACGACCGCTTCGGTCTTCACCAATCCCGGATACAGCGACACGACGCTGACGCCGTACGAGTTCAGCTCCTCTGCAGTATCGCTGGTGAGCTTGTCGGTTGCGGCCTTCGAGATACCGTAGATGACGTTGCGGAGATACTTTTGGGCCGCCCAGAAGGAAATGTTGACGATGAGTCCGCGGTGGAGCGGCGTCATCATCCGCGCCGCGTGCTGGCTGGCGACGAATGCCGCGCGGACGCCGGCCGACATCATAGCGTCCCACCGCCACGCCGGCTGCTCCCAGAACGGCGCCGTCCACGTGAATCGGCCCGTCTCGTCTACCATCCGCTCGTAGCCACCCCAGGCGTTGTTGACGAGGATGTGCAGAGTGCCCTGCTCCGATTGAATTCGCTCGAACGCCTGACGCACTGCGGCATCGTCGGTGTGATCGCAGCGAACGCGGCGAATCGACGGCTCGAGATCGGCGCGGGCGATAGTACGCCCGGTGGCGTAGACGATCGCGCCCGAGTGGCGCAGCGCGAGCGCGACGCCGCGGCCGATGCCACGGCTCGCGCCGGTTACCAGCGCAACCTGACCGCGAAGGGAGAAGCGCTCCACGAGGAGGGAGCGTAGGCGAACAAAAGGCGAAAAGTCAACTGCGCTTGCGCAATATCCCGAGCACCTGATCGGGATCGAAGCCCTGACCGATGAGGTATCGATACAGCCGCTGGAACTCCCGATCGTCGGCAATCCGCTCGCGGCCGTGCAGCCGCTTCAGCAGTGAGGCTTCAAGGAGCGCCGCATCATCGATGCTCGAACACACGTCGTCGACGGCGCGCTTCGCGGTCGCGCCCGCAATCCCGGCGCTCTCGATTTGTCGCCGCACGCGGAGTTTGCCGCGCTTCTTGAGCGCCGTCTGAGTCCGCGCGATCGACTCGGCGACGCGGGTGTCGTCAATGGCCCGCTCTTCACGCAAGCGCGCGATCGCGTCCTCGATGTCGTCGGACGGATGTCCGCGGCGGGCGAGCCGCTGGCGGACCTGCGCTTCGGAAAGCTCCCGGCGCGCGAGCATCTTCAGCGCATCGAGATATGCGCCCACGTTATCGTCCGAATCTGGTGACCTCGGGTGTGGCGCTGGCTGCCCCCGTGACCTGCCTGGCCATCTGCTCGCGGCTCGCGTCGGTTGTGGTCTGTATGCCCTGCACCTTCAGCTTGAACTCGTCGACGTTGCTCGCCCAGCGCAGCGCTTCTTCGTAGGCGACGAGGCCCTGTGAGTACAACCCGAAAATCGATTGATCGAACGTCTGCATCCCGTACTGTGACGTCCCGGCTGCAATGGCGCCGTGAATGAGGTGCGTCTTTTCCTTGTCGACGATGCAGTCGCGAATGAACGGCGTGCTGATCATCACTTCAACGGCCGGCGCGCGTCCTTGTCCGTCGGTGCGCGGCAGAAGTCGCTGCGAGATGACCGCCTTCAGCACGCTCGCCAGCTGCAGGCGGATCTGCTTCTGCTGATGCGGCGGAAAGACCGCGATGATGCGGTTGATCGTTTCGGTCGCGTCGAGCGTGTGGAGGGTCGAGAACACAAGATGCCCGGTCTCTGCGGCGAGCAGACCGGTTTCGATCGTCTCGAAGTCGCGCATCTCGCCGACCAGAATGACGTCCGGGTCCTGGCGCAGCGCGCTGCGCAGCGCCTGGGCGAACGATCGCGTATCGACCGCCACCTCGCGCTGATTCACCATCGACTTGGCATCGCGGTGCAGGAATTCAATCGGGTCCTCGACCGTCATGATGTGGGCGGCGCGGGACTTGTTGATGAAGTCGATCAACGCGGCGAGCGTGGTGCTCTTGCCGCTGCCGGTCGTCCCGGTGACGAGCACGAGGCCGCGTTCTTCTTCGGCGATCTTCTTCAGGACGTGCGGCAGACCGAGCTCGTCGACCGTGCGGATCTGCATCGGGATGACGCGAAGCACCAGTCCGACGGTGCCGCGCTGCTGGAAGATGTTGCAGCGGAAGCGTCCCAGCCCTGCGACGCTGTACGCGAGATCGACTTCCTGCGTTTCCTTGAACTTCTGCCGCTGCTGCGTCGACATGATCGCCGCGCTCATCGCGACGACATCCTCGTGATCTAGGCGTTTTTCCTCCGTGACGGGCAGCAGCGTTCCGCGAACGCGCATCATCGGAAAGGTGCCGACCTTGAGATGGAGATCCGACGCGCCGTTGTCGACGGCGATTTTGAGCAGATCGTTGACGTGCATGATGGTGTGGCGTCCCGGCGGCGCCTAGCCTCGCGCTTCCACGGCGCTCTGCGGCGCTCGGCGCAGCGCCTCGTCTTGATATACGTACGTCAGCCACCCGTGGCGATCGGGAACCTCGCCGTTGATGACGTCGAAGAACGCGCGCTGGAGCCGTTCGGTGATCGGACCGCGGCGGCCGCCGCCGACCTCAATCTTGTCGATCGAGCGAATCGGCGTCACCTCTGCGGCGGTTCCGACGAAGAACACCTCGTCGGCGAGGTACAAGGCCTCGCGCGGAATCGTCGTCTCGGTGACCTTCAGCTCGTGCTCGCGCGCCAGCCTGATGATCGAATCGCGAGTGATGCCGCCGAGAATCGAGGAGCCCAGCGCCGGCGTATACAACTCGCCGTCGCGGACGATGAAGAGGTTCTGGCCGCTGCCTTCGCTGACGTTGCCGTACACGTCGAGCGCGATGCCTTCGGCGTAGCCGTCGGTGATCGCTTCCATCTTGATCAGGCCGGAGTTCGCGTAGTTCGCGGAGCTCTTCGCCATGGCGGGCAGCGTGTTCGGCGCCACGCGCGACCACGTCGCCACTTTCACGTCGACGCCGAGCTCGAGCGCCTCCTGCCCGAGATACGTGCCCCATTCCCAGAGGATGATTGCGGCGTCGACAGGGCAGGTGAACGGGTTGACGCCGAGCGTCTCGTAGCCGCGATACACGATCGGCCGGATGTAGCACGCCTTCATCTGATTGGTGCGGATCGTCGTGGTGACGGCATCGATCCAGCCGCTGAGATCGAGCGGATACTCCATGCGGTAGATCTTCATCGAGTGCTGCAGCCGGCGCATGTGCGCGTCGAGGCGGAAGCACGCCGACCCGCGCGGCGTCGCGTAGCAGCGCGCGCCTTCGAAGACGCCGCTGCCGTAGTGGATCACGTGCGACGCGACGTGGATCGTCGCGTCCTTCCACTCGACGAGCTTGCCGTTCATCCAGATCTTGCCGGTGCCGGGGAAGGCCATCGAATCTCCTGGAAACAATTGTACCGTCTGCGCGGCGAAAACACGAAGACCGCGAAGACACGAAACGACACACCGTTACTTAGTATGTGCGAAGGGCCCTGCGTTCTCCACGGCGCCTGGGGCCCCGCCCAGGCGCTCTCGCTCGCGCATTCGCGCTCGCTCGGGCTCAGGGTTGTCGCGCACTGATCGCGCCTCGCTCACGCTCGGCGCGCTGTCACTGCGCTTCGCCGCAGAAGGGACAGCGATCCGATCGGGCGTGCAGCGGCTTGCGGCAGTGCCAGCAGAATCGCGGCTGCGGCGCGTCGCGCGCCTTGAGGCGGCTCTGAATTTCCTGCGCCACGTCGACGAGAACGGCTTCGGGCTCGAACGCGGCGGGCTTCGGCGTGCGACGCGGGCCGAGGGCGCGAGCCGCGATCACATCGTCGAGCAGCTCGCTGGCGCGCTGGTAGCGATCGTGGATCTGCGGCGCCATCGCTTTCATCACGATGTCGCTGATCGCTTTTGGAATCTTCGGATTGCGCAGGCGCGGCGCCGTCACGCGGTCGCCCTTCATCAGCCGATCGAGATCGGCTGGCGACGGCGTGTCGTACGGCAGCCCGCCGGTGAGGATCTGATACATCGTCACGCCAAGCGAGTAGACGTCGGAGGCGAACACCGCCTTGCCGTGGAACTGTTCCGGCGCCATGTACGGCGGGCTGCCGATCACGGTCGTGCCGTGCGCCGCGATCTCGAGGAACCGCGAGGTGCCGAAGTCGGCCACCTTCAGCAGGCCGCTCTCGGCGACGAGCACGTTCGACGGTCGCAGGTCGCGATGGAGCACGCCGTGGCGGTGCGCGTGATCGACGGCGTTCGAGATCTGGCACGTGTAGTCGAGCGCGCGCGCGAGATCGAGCGCGCCCTGGCGCGCGATGATCGACTCGAGCGTCTCGCCCGGCACGAACTCCATGACGATGAAGAAGACGTTGTCCTGTTTTTCCGCGGTGAGGATCGCGACGATGTTGGGGTGATTGAGGCTCGCGAGCAGGCGCGGCTCGCGCAGCAGCTCGCCGAAGTCGACGCCTTGTTTGTGCGGGACCTTGAGCGCGACCTTCTTGTCGATCCACGTGTCGTCCGCGAGGTAGACCGTCCCGAAGCCGCCGCTGCCGATCGTCGCGAGGATCTTGTATTTCCCGATGATTTGTCCGCGAAAAAACATCCGGGCGCGAGTATAACATTCGCCCGTGCACCGATTCTTCGCGCCGGGCCTCGACGCCGGCGACGAGATCGTGACGCTGCCGCGCGACGAAGCGGAACATCTGCGCCGCGTGCTGCGGCTCGGCGTCGGCGACCCGGTCGCCGTGTTCGACGGACGCGGACACGAGTTCCTCGCGCGCGTCGCCAGCGTCGTGCGGCGCGACGTCCGCCTGCAGATTCAATCGCGCGTGGAGCCGCCGCCCGAGCCGACGGTCGCGCTCACGCTCGCACAGGCCGTCCTGAAGGGCGACAAGATGGACGACGTGGTGCGCGACGGCGTGATGCTGGGCGTCGCCGCCATCCAGCCAATCGTGACGAAGCGCACCGAGACGACCGTGGCAGCCCTGATCAGGTCGGCCCGCGTTGAGCGCTGGCGGCGCGTCGCGCTGGCCTCGGTGAAGCAGTCGCGGCGCGCGGTCCTGCCCGACGTGCGCACCCCGCTGACGTTCGAGAACTTTCTCGAAGAACCGGCCGCGTCGCTGCGGCTGATGCTGGTCGAGCCGTCCAACGGCGGCGGCAATCCGGTGTCGCGGCTCCAGGACCAGCCGATTCCACCCGACGCGTCAGTCCTCGTCGGGCCTGAAGGCGGGTGGACCGACGAGGAGTGCGCAGCCGCGCTCGCTCACGGCGTGCGCCTCGTCACGCTCGGTCACCGGACACTGCGAGCTGACGCGGTGCCGATCGCGGCAATCAGCGTGCTGCAATTTCTGTGGAAGGACTTGTGAACGTCCTGCGTTCTTTGCGAGCTCTGCGTTTTCTGACTTTCGGACTTCCGACTTCGGTACTTCCGACTTCGTACTTCTTACTTGAGACTCACACGGAAATCATGAGTCTTGACGTCTCCCTCGCTGAGGGTGATACGGGAGGCGCCGACGCGATGCTCGTCGAGATATGTCGGTTCGAACCATTCGCCCTGTTGCGCGGGATCGACCGTCGCCAGATAGTAATCGCCAGGCGGCAGGCCGCGGATTCTGAATTTGCCCGTCTGGTCCGGCCGCGCCGTCATGATCTGACGCGACTGCGGCCGCCACAACGACGGATCGGTCGAAAAGGCGAGCACCGTGAAGTCCGGAACCGGCGTTCCCTGCGAATCGGTGATCGTGCCGTTGATTTCCGCGACCTTGTCGGTGAAGACGATCGCGACGTCTGAAATCGTCTGGCCGCTTCGCACGGCGATCGGCGTGTCGGTGACGTCGCGGCCGTCGATCGTCACCGATTTCAGCGCCCAGCCGCGCATGTTGCCGTTCGGCCGAATCAGGTGATTTCCGGCGGCGACGCCGTCGAGCGTGAAGTGACCCTCCCGGTCGACGCGGGCGTTCTGCTGTGGGCCGAACGAATCCTGGTCGGTCGCGGGCGCGGTGATGCGCACGCCGGTGATGTCGGGCGCGGGCGTCGATCCCGGCAGGAACGACACGGTGCCCGAGAACCGCGCGCCCGGCACGAGGACAATGGTCACATCGTCGACGTCCTGTCCGTTCACCGTCAGCGGCTGCGCCGCGAACTGCGGCACTTCGGAATCCATACCACGCGCCCGAAGGATGTAGCGCCCCGGTGGCACGTTCGCGATGCTGAAACTGCCGTCCCAATCGATGCGGCTGCCGAAGTTCCCGCCGATCTGGCCGCGCGTCGTCGCACCATCGCTCGTGAGGTTCACGTTGCCGCTCGTCGTCTCCGTGCCGTCGGGATTGGTGACGCGGCCGGAGATGCGCGCCGCGCGCACGAGCTGCATCCCGAAGTTGATGTCGAGCACTTCCTGGCTGAGCCCCACGGTGATCGGTTTGGCTTCGGCCATGGCGGCGACTCCAGGGTAGTACGTCGGCGCGTACGCGAGCTGCTCTTCGTCGTCGGCTGGCGGACCGAAACCGCCGCGTCCGCCGAATCCGCTGCGGCCGCCGCCTGGTCCGCCAGGACCGGCGAAGCCTCCGGGTCCGCCCGGTCCGCCGAAGCCTCCGGGTCCGCCGCGGCCGGCGAGGTTGCCGATGTTGAAGTTGCGGGCGATGGCGTTGACGTAGTACTCGCCCGGCATCAAGCCCCATACACGGAACTGACCTTTGTCGTCGGTTTGCCCGCCGCCGGCGGGCGCCAGCCGCCGATCGCCTTGTAAGTACTGATAGCGCATCACGCGGACCGTCACACCCGGCATCGGATCGCCGACTTCGTCGACGATCGTGCCCGCGATGACGCTGCCGCGCGGCAGGCGGAAATCGACGCCTTTGAGCTGCTGATTGTCGAGGAGCTGCAGCGGCGTGCCGGACTGAAGGGGCCGGCGCTGTCCGTAGGCGAGCGACACGAAGCCGGACTTCGAAACAGTCACCGTGTAGCGGCCGGCGGGGAGCTCCGTGATGTCGTAGACGCCCTGATCGTCGGTCATCGCGCCGCGCCCGCCGGGCAGCTCGGTCGCGCTCACGAACACACGCGCGCGCCTGATCGGCCGTCCGTTGTCGGCCGCGAGCACGCGTCCCGTGATGCGGCCGGCCGGCGTCGGTGGAGGGTCCTTGCTTTGATTCTGATGTGCCGACGCATCGCGAGACGGCTGCTGCAGTACTCCGGAAGGGGACGTTTGCTGTGCCTGCGCCGCGATGCTCCCCAAGTAGCAAATTGCCACTAGCCATCGCGCCGAGCGAAAGAGCGAGGCGCGACAGGTGCGCGGGGGCGGGGCCCCGCGCACAAAGTAAAAAATGTTGGTGGCGACGCGATGCAGCATCACCTTTATTAAACCAAATGCGCGGCTGACGGGTTAGTTGTCATCTTTTTTTCACTTTGCGCCGGGGGCCCCACCCTGCGGTGCCTGTCGCCTCTCGGCTCGCCGCGATATTCGCGGCATCTGTTCGCTCATTCAACGCTCAGTATCAGCGCGAGCCACCCGTCGTCTTCGCGTTCCCACACGACCGGAGACGCGAGCGCGTCACGGACCCGCTCGCGCTCGTGGGCCTGCAGGCCGCTGACTATCACGCCGCCGCCGCCGCCGCGCGCGGCGGCGAGCAGCGTCGATGCCGAACGAACGAGCAGCGCGCCGCTCAGATTTCCGATCACGACATCAGCAGTCCCGGGGTTCACAACATTCAGATCCCCGACTGCAAACGATACCCGCTGCGCTTCCGGATTGAGGAGCAGATTCTCATTGGCGGATTGAATCGCGTCCGGATCGATGTCGATGCCGACTGCACGCGCAGCGCCCAGGCGATCGGCCGCAATTGCCAGCACACCCGATCCCGTGCCGACATCCAGCACAGTCTTTCCGTCGAGATCGATCGTCTGCAGCGCCGCTAGGCAGAGCCGCGTCGTCGCGTGATGGCCCGTTCCGAATCCCATCGATGGGACTATGACTATCGGGATTTGGGATTTGGGATTCGGGATTCGCGACTCGGGATTCGGGAAGATCGTGATTCGGCCGACCGTCACGGGAGAAAGATGTTCCTGCGAACGCCGCGCCCAGTCTTCGTCGCTGACGTCGATCGGCTCGACGCGAAAGCGCGAGGCGAGCGTCGTGAGGGCGGCGTCTCGCGCGGCAGCGCTCGCGAAGAACAGGCGCACGGCGTCGGCGCGTTCTTCGACGGCCGTCGGAGAGAAATCGTCGGCGATCGCGAGGATCAGGTCGAGATCGCCGGGCGCGGCGACCTCGACGGCGGGGTAGTTCTTAGCCAAACATGTCTTTGACGCGATCGAACAGGTTCCGCTCATCCTGTTCGTCGCCGCGCGGCCGCGGTTCGAACCGCTCCTTCGGCAGCGCCTTCGCGAGATCCTCGAGGAGCCGCCGCTGATCCTTGTTCAGCTTCTTCGGCGTCTGGACCTGGATGGTCGCGAAGAGATCGCCGCGGCCTCGGCCGCTCACATCCGGCATCCCTTTGCTGCGCAGCCGCAGCGTGGTGCCCGTCTGCGTTCCTTCCGGCACCTTCACGGTTTCCGTGCCGTCGAGCGTCGGCACCTGGATATCGCCCCCGAGCGCCACGGTCGTGAAGTTGACCGGCACTTCACAGAACAGATTGTTGCCGTCTCTGCGGAAGTACTCATGTTCATGAACGTGAACGACGACGAAGAGGTGTCCGGCCGGACCGCCGGCCGATCCCGACTCGCCTTCACCCTGCAGACGCAGCTGCTGGCCGGTCGCGATACCCGGCGGGATCTTGACCGTGATCTTTCGCTCGCGTGTCACGCGTCCGGCGCCGTGGCACGACGGGCACGGCTTGCTGACGATCTTGCCGTTGCCGCGGCACTGCGGGCACGTCTGAGCGAGCGTGAAGAACCCTTGCTGGCGCCGGATTTGTCCGACGCCGCGGCACATGCCGCACGTGGTCGGCGTCGTGCCTGGAGCGGCGCCGGAACCGTGACAGGTTTCACACTGTTCCTGCCGCGGAATCTGAATCGTCGTTTCGGTGCCGCGCGCCGCTTCCTCGAAGGCAATCTCGAGGTCGTAGCGCAAGTCGGCGCCGCGCTGCGGCCCGCCGCGGCGGCGTCCGCCGCCGCCGAACAGATCGCCGAAGCCGAACATGTTCCCGAGGATGTCGGCGAAGTCGCCGAACTCGGCGAACACGCTCGGGTCGAATCCGCCGCCGCCGCCGGTCGCCGAGCTCACGCCGGCATGACCGAAGCGGTCGTACAAGCTGCGCTTCTCGCCGTCGGCGAGCACGGCGTACGCTTCGGCCGCTTCCTTGAAGCGGTCCTCGGCCACTTTGTCGCCCGGATTACGATCCGGGTGGTACTTCATGGCCAGCTTGCGGTACGCGCTCTTCAACTCGGTATCGTTCGCGGATCGTCCGACGCCGAGCACTTCGTAATAATCTCGCTTGCTCACGCCGTTGCCACCTTCACCATGGCGGGGCGCAGCAGCCGATCGCCAATCATGTATCCCTTGAGCAGCTCGCCGATCACTTCGCCTTCGCGGTGATCGGGACTCGATTCCTGAATAACAGCCTGATGGAAGTTCGGATCGAAATCGGCGCCGAGCGCGTCGATCGGCCGGACGCCGTACTTCTTCAGCACCTCGTACAGCTTCGCGTGAATCAGCTCGATGCCGCGGCGGTACGCCTCGCCGCGCTCTCCGCCGACCTCGGCGGTCAGCGCGCGATCGAAATCGTCGACGACGAGCAGCAGCTCCAGCAGCAGATCGACAACGGCCTGATCGCGCTGCTCGCGGCGCTCGCGCTCCACGCGCTTGCGGTAGTTGTCGAACTCCGCGGCCTTGCGCATCCACCGGTCGTAGTAGTCGTCGCGCTCGCGTTGCAGATCGGCAACGGGATCGGTCGAGACCATCGCCTCGCCGCCGCTCGCCTCGGGGGTCGGCTCAGTAATCGGTTCGTCGGGCATAGAGTTCCTAATTGGGGTCGCGCAGCAGACGCGACACGGCTTGGGCAGCGCCGTCGACGACCGCAATCGCACGAGAATAGCGCATGCGGGTCGGACCGATGACGCCTACCGTGCCGGTTCCGGCGCCGTCGTCGTAGGTGGACGCGACGAGGCTGAACGGACGAAGCGTGGGGTCGAGATGCTCCGCGCCGATGACGACGGTCAGACCGGGTCCGTCGATGTATTCGTTCAACACCCGGACGAGCGTCTGCTTCTCGTCGATCATCTGCAGCAGCATCTGCAGCGTGCCGAGCGTCAAGCCGCTGCCGTCCTCGAGGAGCGATGACGTCCCTTCGACGTACACCATGCGGTCGTCCGGGAAATCGGAAAAGGTCGAGGTGGCCAGCCGCATTGCGCGGGCGAGCAGCGCATCGTAGAGCAGACGCTCCGCCTGAATCCGTTCGAGCACGGCTTCACGCGCGCGGTGCAGCGGCAGACCCGTGAACTCTGCATTGAGGTAGTTGGCCGCCTGGCGCAGATCGTCCGCGCCGAGCGGCTCGCCCGTATCGATCACTTTCTGCACGACGTGGCCGCCGCGCGCGACGATGACGACGAGCACGCGCGCTGCGGCGATTGGAACGAATTCCACGCGATCGAACACCGCGACCTCATGAGCCGGACCGACGGCAAACCCCACGCTTCGCGAGGCTTGTGACAGCACATGCGACACCTGCGGCAGCATCGAATCGAGCAGACGGTCGGGACTCTCGCGCCGCAGCCGCGCCTCGACGGCCGTCGCCGTACGGTTCGGACGCTTTACTTCGAGAAGCAGATCGACGTAGAACCGGTATCCGCGATCGGTGGGAATGCGGCCGGCCGATGTATGCGGCTGCTGGACGAACCCTTCTTCTTCGAGCCTTGCGAGAATGCTGCGAACCGTCGCGGACGACACACCGAGCCCTGCCGCGCTGACGAGCAGCGACGAGGCCACGGGCTCGCCCGACGAGATGAACTCGCGGACGAGCGCCGCCAGCACGCGCTTCGATCGATCCTGAGCTTCCATTAGCACTCTGGCCGAGAGACTGCTAATGAGAATTATACATGGTCCTGATAGTCGCCGTAATCGCCAGAGAGGATCATCGACACGGCTTCGAGGAGACCGTTGACGGTGCAAGGCTTTTCGAGAAATGCCTCGTCGCGCCACAGCGCGCCGCGTTCGGTGAACAACTGATCGGCAAACCCCGTGAGGTAGAGCACTTTCAGATCGGGTTCGCGCTGGCGCAGCCGCGCGGCGAGCGCGTCGCCATCCATTCCGGGCATCTTGAAATCGGTGAGCAACAGATCGGGGAGGCCGTTGTGCTCGCAAATCTCGAGCGCTGCTTTGGCGTTCGGCGCGGTGTAGGTGCGATAGCCGGCGAGGCGCATGGTCTGATCGACGAAACTGATGATTGATGGTTCGTCGTCTACGATCAGGATTCGCACTGCTGAGGGTTTCGCCCGACGTTTGCGGACCATCGCAGAAACTCTAGCCGAAAGCTCTGCAGTCGTAACCCGCCAGGTTTGTAATCGGTTTACAGTTCTGCTCGCAATAAGAGGTCGCGTGCGGCGATACGCGCCTGGGCGGCTGCCTCTGCGCGATCGATGCGCAACGGCGTGAAGTCGTCGACGAGCGGCTCGCCGTCGACGATGGTCGTGCGGACGTCGCTGCCGCGCGCCGCATAGACGAGCGTCGAGTACGGATCGGGCCCCGGCGCGAGGTGCGGCCGATCGCGATCGACGACGATGACGTCGGCGCGTTTACCCGCCTCGATCGATCCGATTTCTGCATCGAGACCGAGCGTGCGCGCGCCGGCGCGCGTCGCCATCGCGAGGACGTCGCGCGCCGGCAGGACGCCCGGCTGCATTCGCATCGCCTGAAGGACGGCGGCGAGCCGCATCTCTTCGAACATGTCGAGCCGGTTGTTGCACGCGGCGCCATCGGCGCCGAGCGACACCGTGATGCCGCGGGCGCGCATTTCCGCCACCGGCGCGATTCCCGATCCCAGCTTCAGGTTCGAGCCGGGACAGTGCAGCACCTTGACGTCGCGATCGGCGAGCAGCTGCTGCTCGCGATCGTCCACCCAGACGCAGTGGGCGGCGCACAGATGCGGAGACGTGAGCCTGACGCTCGCGAGATATTCGAGGTTGCTGAGGCCGCCCGACATCTGCTTCACGATGGCAATCTCGTCGCGCGATTCGGAGGCGTGGGTGTGGACAATCGCCTGCTGTTCGCGCGAAAGGCTCGCAACCGCTTCGAGCAGATCGCGCGAGCACGACACGGCGAATCGCGGCGCGAACGCCGCGCGCAGGCGTCCGTTGGCCGCGCCGTGCCAGCGTTTCCGGATGGCGATGCTCTCGTCGATCGAGTCGCGCATACGCTCCCGCAGCCGCCGCGGCACCTGCGCGTCGGAATCCATCATGCACTTGCCGATCGTCGCGCGCAGTCCGCTCTGCGCGACCGCCTCGAACACCGCGTCGGTGTCGTGCACGGTCTCCATCGTCAGGACGGCCGTCGTCCCGCTCGCGAGGAGCTCGGTCGCCGCGAGCCGCGTCGCCGCGCGGAGCGTCTCCGGCGTGTGCGCCGCTTCCATCGGCCACACACGGCGGCGCAGCCAGTCCATCAGCGGCAGGTCGTCGGCGTAGCCGCGGAAGAGCGTCTGGCACAGATGGATGTGCGTCTGGATGAGCCCGGGAAGCACGTAGCCACCGCGCGCGTCGACGATGCGGTCGTGCGGCTCGTCGATGTGCGGCGCGATGGCAGCGATTCGGCCGTCTTTGATCGAGACGTCGCCCTCGACGACGTCGAAGCGATCGTTCATCGTCAGGATCAAACCAGAGCGGATAAGAAGAGAAGACATTCGGCCGCGACGTCGGCGTCGGCCACGGGAGGGCCGAGCAAGCTCGGCCCCTACGGTTTAGCGAGCTGGGGAGGCGTCCACTGCATCGCGCCGGGATGTTCTTTGCCGTGCTTTACCGCGATCAGCTCCGCGAGGATGCTGACGGCGATTTCCTGCGGCGTCACGGCGCCGATGTCGAGGCCTATGGGCGCATGCACGCGCTTGAGCGCGTCGGGCGACATCCGGTCTTCGACGAGCGCGTCGTAAATGCGCGCGACCTTGGCGCGGCTGCCGATGAGCCCGAGGTAACGCAGCTCGCGCGGCGCCAGAGCGCGCAGCGCTTCGAGATCGTTCGTGTGGCCGCGCGTGACGATCACCGCATAGGCATGCGCCTGCAGACTCGCCCGGCCGATCCACGCAGGGATGTCGTCGACGACGATCTCGACCGCGTTCGGGAAGCGCTCGCTGTTGGCGAACTTCTCGCGATCGTCGACGACGTGGACGCGGAAGCCGACTTCATGCGCGAGGCGGGCCAGATGAAAGCCGACGTGGCCGGCGCCGACGATGTACAGCTCCGGCGACGGCTCGATCGGCTCGATGTAGACGTCCATTTGTCCGCCGCAGATCAATCCGGTTTCCTGTGCGAAATCGTCCGACAGCTCGTAGTGCACGATCTGCGGCTTCCGGCTCGTGATGGCTTCGCGCGCTTTCCAGAACGCGTCGTTCTCGTAACAGCCGCCGCCAATGGTGCCGACGATCCGCCCATCCGAGTACACGAGCATCTTGGCGCCGACGCGCTGCGGCGTCGATCCGGTGGTTGAAACGATCGTGACGAGCGCCGCCGGCTCGCCGCGTTCGAGCGCGTCGGAGACGGCGGCGAAGACTTCGCGGTTCATTCCGATCGGATTATATCGGTGTGGGACGCTCGGCTAAAGCCTCGCGCTCCTCTGCCCTGAATCGAGCGTGCGCCTTCGGCGCGCGTTACCGATGAATCTCGCACGCCTGGGTCGGCTCCGTCCCAGCGATGAACGATTCGCTGAACGTCTTCGGACACGCGGGACCGGCGAGCTTGCCGCTTTCCGCGCAGATCTCGACGAAGCTGATGTTCTCGGGGACATCGAACGGGACGCTGGCCCGGCCGGCGAGCGCGCCCTTCATGAACTGCGTCCAGATCGGCAGCGCCGCCTGCGCGCCGCTCAGGCCGACGGGCTGATTGTCGTCGAAGCCCACCCACACCACGGTGAGGAGCTCGGGCGTGAAGCCCGCGAACCACGCGTCGCGAAGGTCGTTGGTCGTGCCGGTCTTGCCGGCCGCGTCGAGCGTGAAGCCGGCGGCGCGCGCACCGGCCGCGGTCCCTTCGTTCAGCACGCTGCGCATCATGTTGGTGACGAGGAACGCCGTCTCCGGTCTCGCAACGCGCCGCGATTCGCCGACGGCCTTCTTCGTCACGTTCACGCCGCCTTTGAGAATGTGAAGGACGTTCTTCAGCGGCCGCACGATTCCGCCGTTCGGGAAGAGCGTGTAGGCCGTCGCGATCTCGTACGGCGTCGCCTCGAACACGCCGAGCGTAATCGACGGATAGGGCTTCGGCGGATTGCCGACGCCGAGCGATTTCCAGAGGCTGGCGATGTGATCGTAGCCCGCCTGCTGCGCGACGTGAATCGTCGCGAGGTTGCGCGAGTGCGCGAGCGCACGGCGGAACGTAATCGCGCCGTCGTAGGTCCCCTCGTAATTCTCCGGCGTCCACACCTGATCGTCGAACTCGAACGTTTCCGGTTCGTCGTTGGTGATCGACGCCGGCGTCACGTCGGTGCGCCCTTCTTCGAGCGCGTGCTCGAAGGCGGTGAGATATACGAACGGCTTGAACACCGACCCCGGCTGCCGGCGCGAGACGATGGCGCGATCGTACTGCGACTGGTTGTACGAACGGCCGCCGACGAACGCGAGGATCTCGCCGGTGCGCGGGTCCACCGCGATCAGCGCCGCTTCCGCCTTGCCCTTGCGGTGGCGGCGCGACAGCAGCTGATCCACCTTCGTCAGGCCGTCGCGGACCGCATCCTGCGCGAGCCGCTGCAGATGCAGATCCAGCGTCGTGTACACGTCGACGGCCTGATTCGTCGTCGTCGTCAAACCGGGATACTGGCTGTCGAGCGTCTGACCGACGTAGTCGACGAAGTACGGCGCCTCGGCTTCGAGCGCGCGCTGCACGACGAGCAGCGGCTCCTTCGAGGCGCGTTCCGCCACGTCCGCCGTGACGTAGCCGGCGTCGACCATCGCGCCGAGGACGACGTTGCGCCGTTCGCGGCAGCGGGCCGGGTTGTTGAACGGCGACAGCGCCGACGGCGACTGGATGACACCGGCGATCGTCGCCGCTTCGGCGAGCGTCACGTTGCTGACGTCCTTGCCGAAGAAGAGGCGCGACGCTTCGGCGATGCCGTAGATCGCGAACGAGCCGCGCTGCCCGAGCGGGATGTCGTTCAAGTACATCTCGAGGATCGCGTCCTTCGACGCGCGCTCGTTGAGCACGATCGACACCCACATCTCGAGGATCTTGCGCCGCAGCGATCGCTCGCGTGCGGTCTGCAGCGTCATGCCGAACTTCGGCAGGAAGACGTTGCGTACGAGCTGCTGCGTGATCGTGCTGCCGCCGGCGAGGTAGGCGCGCCGGCCGGTGACGTACGACGCAAAGGCGCCGACGACGCCGATCGGATCGATGCCCGGATGCTCGTAGAAGCGATGATCCTCGATGGCCAGCACCGCCTGGACCATCCGCTCCGGAATCGCGGACAGCGCGACCGGCCGCCGCTTCTCGCGCTCGCCGCCGAGCGCCGTGAGCACCGGCGCGTCGAGCGTCAGGCGCTCGCTCGGACGCGTGGCGAGCTCGAGCTGCAGCACGCGATCGGCCGGACGCGGCGGCGCCGTCCGCCGCGCGGCGCTGCGCACGTCCGAAGCCGGCGTCCGCTGAAAGACGACGCGGACCGCCTTGCCCTTGAACTCCGGTCCGCGCGGCAAAATCGCGACGCTTCCCTGGCCGAGGGCGAATTCGCCCGGCTTCTCCAGCTGCGGCCGCTGTGCGTATCCAAGATCATTGAGTCGATCGATCAGCTGTCGATCGGTCAGCGATTGGCCGCGGCGCAGCTCGAGCGGCCGCGCGAACACGCGCGGAAACACCGTGTCGCGCTCGCCGTGCAGCCGCGCGTCGATCAGACGCGCGAAGCTGACGTAGTAGTAGCCGGCGATGAACCACAGAATGACGAGCGGAACCGAAGCGGCGAGCGCGGCGTACCGCACCCAGCGCTTCCGCCAGAGAATCCTGATGAGAAGAATGAAGCGTTGAACCCTTGTTCTATATCGTGACAATCCAATGCCGTCCCAGGTCGAGGGGGAGCTCCCCGTCCAGCCGTTCTACGAGCGCGGGCCCGTACTGATTGAGGAAGGACACGAAGCCGATCGTGCGCTCCTGCGCGTGGCCACCGGGGAAGGCCAGCGCGCGGGCGCGAATGAACTGGCGCCGCAGCGTCTCGTCGCGGCGCTTGGCCGCCTGGATCATCTTGCCGTGCAGCGTCTGGAGATCGTGCTGCATGCGGGCGAGCGTCGATCGCGCGGCGCCTTCGAGCGTCGGATCGAGGGCGGGGATCGCTTCGACGAGACGCGTCATCTGTTGTTCGATCGTCTGCGACGCGACGGTGAACGATTCTTCGACGACCGGCGGAATCTGCGCCCGCAGCAGCTCGTTCAACGCCGCTTCGTCCTGCGCCTGCAGCGCCTCGAGCGGCAGCTTGTACTTGGTGAGAAAACGTACCGCCGCCGAATCGAGCAGCGTCGCCGAGGCGCGCGGATACATCAGCGGCATCGGCACGCCGAAGTGCTGATACACACCGCGCAGCTGCCCCAGATACGCGAGCTCGTTCGGGCCGGCGACGTAGCAAATGGTCGGGAAAATCGTGTCCTGCACCACGGGACGCAGCAGGACGTTCGGGCTGAAACCGGTCGGCCGCTCCGTCGCCTGGCGGAGCAGCGCATCGGTCGGGAACCGCTCGTCGCCCACGATGAACTGACCGTCCTGGCGACGGATGGCGCGGCGGCCGCCTTCGATGCGAAACAGCGCGGCGCTGTCGTCCTGCGGATGCACCTGCGCGTGATAACCGCGCGCGATCAGATCCGAACCGGCCAGCGACGCCAGCTTGACGGTTTGACCCGGCATCGACAGCTCGCGCGCGAACACGCTGCTGACGAGCGGTTTGGACCGAGCGTCAGACGAGTCGTACACGACCAGACCGCGGCCGCCGAGCACTTGCTCGAGCCACTGGCCGAACGCGTCGGCCATGCCGGTGCCGGGCGCGTAGGAGCGGCGCAGTTCCGCCAGAAGATCTTCACGGAATGCTGTCGGCGGCAGGACGCGCTCGGTCTCGTCGAGCACGCCGACGACGGCGTCGTCCAGCTTGATGGTGGCGACGGGGGCAGGTTCGGCGCCGGGACGCGGCGGAAGCGAGACGGTCCGCGAAGTCAGATCGGCGTCGAACACCGTACACGAACGGATTTCTTCCCAGTCGTGATCCTCGGCGTCGATCCAGAAAATGGCGACGACCGGCACGCTGTGATCGCGTGACACCTGGTTGGCAAGCTTGAGCGCCGTCAACGCCTTGAGCAGCGTGAACAGCGGACCGCCGAACAGACCGGCCTGCTGACCGGTGACGATGGCGACCGTGCGCGAATCAGCGAGCAGACGGCCCGCCTCGCGTGCGCGCGGAGGCGCGTTGCGGCGTTGCTGCTGACCGGCAATCACCGCGGCGATGTCGGCACGGCGCCGTTCGTACGCCTGCGAGCGCGCGATCGCGTCCGCCCACGCGGTCCGATCGGATGGATCGCCGGAAAAAAATGGGGCGACCGCGCCAAAATCGTACGCGTAGTCGGCCGCGAGCCGGCGAATCCAGGGGAATCGGCGGACGTCGACCGGAATCCGTACGGACGACTCGTCTGTCACCGAGGATGAGTTGACGCGCACCAGGAAACCTACTGTCTCAAAGCGTTGCGTAAACTGTCAACCATGTTAAACTTAAGCGCCTTCCCACAGGAGCCCTTCACTGCACACGGAAGCTGCCGGCACTGCGCCCCCTGACGCGTTCGGACCGTTCCGTGTTCTTCATCAGATCGGTGCGGGAACACTCGGACCCGTGTTTCGCGGTTATGACGCGGAACGCGAGCGGCTCGTTGCCATCAAGCTCTTCACAATCGAGCTCGCGCCCGACCGCGTGCGCCGGCTCGTCGGTCGATTCGAGCGGCTCATCGCGTCGAACCTGACGCATCCCTCGATTGCCGCGCCGCTCGCCGCCGGCGTCAGCGGCCCGTATTTCGCGCACGAGTTCGTCGCCGGCGAATCGCTCGATCTGGCGATTCGCGAGTACGGTCCGGCACCGGCGTCGGATGCGCTGCGCGTCGCCGCGCAGTTGGCGGGCGCGCTCGACTTCGCGGCGGCGGCCGGCGTGTATCACGGCGCGCTTCATCCACGCGATGTGTTGCTGTCGGCCGACGACACAGGCGTGACCGGTCTCGGAATCGCGCAGTCGCTCGAAGACGTCGGCGTCGTGGCGCCGGTGCGTCGTCCCTACAGCGCGCCGGAACGCATCGCGGGCGCCGACTGGGATCGACGCGCCGACATCTTCAGCCTCGCGGCGCTGATCTACGAATTGATCTCGGGCCGCCGTATCAGCGGCACCGGCACGCACGCGTCGCTGTCGCTCGACGACATTCCCGGCGCCGACGCGGACGCACTGAGCCTCGTGTTCGCGCGCGCGCTCGCCGACAATCCGTCCGATCGATACCAGACCGCGCTTTCGTTCGTCGACGCATTGGAGACGGCGTTCGGGCAACCGTCCACCGCGACATCGGCGACGCGCGTCGAGCGCGAGGCGATGGTGCCGCTGGCCGAACCGGAAGGTACATCTCGTCGTGACGCGATCGATCCGATTATCCGACCAGAGTCCGAAGTCGCTGACATCCAATTGAAGCCGGTTGCCAGTGACGTCGCGGATTCCACTGAACGGCGGTTTGCCGAGATCGCCGAAGCGGAGCAGGAGAGGTATCGCGACGTAGAAATCGCGCCGGCGATCGTCGGCGGAGCGATGGATCGGTCGCCGCTCGCGGCGCGGAGCCTGGGGCTTGACGAACGCCGCAGCTCCGAACCGCCGGCTCCGGTTCTGATCGCCGATCGGTCCGATCGAGCGCGATCGGCCATGTGGCCGCTCATCGCGGCGCTCGGGATCGGTCTCGCGATGGGATTTGCGGGCGGATACGGCCTCGGCATGCATGATCGATCGTCGTCCGAGGCGGCCGCGCCTGCGCCGCCGGCGGGCCGCGAGTTCACGGAAAGCACGATCCCTGAAGTCCGGGTCAAGCCGGACGCCACTGGTGCGACCACGAGTACGGCTGCGGGTGCAGGTACGGCTGCGGGTACGGCTGCGGGTGCGGGTACAGGTACGAGCGCGGCTGCGCCTGCCGCAAACAGTGGTGTTGCGGCGCCGGCCGCAAACAGTGGCGTCGGCCTTCAGGCGGAGAACGCGAAATCTGCCTCAGAAATCCGGCCAAAGCCGGATGCCGCCAATACGGCTACACCGGGCCGCCTGCTCGTGCGATCGACGCCGGCGGGCGCCCGCGTTTCGATCGACGGCCGCGACGGCGGCGTGACGCCCGCAGTGGTCCGCGATCTCGCGCGCGGCTCGCATAGCGTGCGCGTGACCCGCGACGGCTACATCGCCGAAGAACGGCGCATTGTCATCGCGCCGCGGCGGGAGGCCGTCTCGATCACCGTCCTGCTGTCGCCCGCCGTGGCGACCAACGGCCGGTTCGTCGGCGATCTGACGGTGCAGTCGCGTCCAACCGGCGCGAAAGTGTTTCTCGACGGCAAGTTGATCGGCATGACGCCGCTGTCGATTCCAGCCGTCCGCGCCGGTGAGCACGCCGTGCGCCTGGAGTACGACGGCTACCGTCGATGGTCGTCCGTGGTGCGTGTGGTTGCGAACGAAGCGAACCGCGTGACCGCGTCACTCGAACGATGATGGTCCTTGGTGCTTGGTCCTTGATCCGTCCTTGGTCCTCGGTGGAGCCGCGCGATAAGACAGTGTGGTGACGTTCTTTTCTAGATACGCGCGCGGGCTACGGCCCGCGCGCGTCAGGGCGTGGGGGTGGGGTCCCACGCGAAGTAAGAAATGATGGGTCCCCGAGCACGGGGAAAAACATGCGGGCAATTCTCGCGTTAGAAGACGGCACCTGGTTCGAAGGCGTAGCAGCCGGCGCGCAAGGCGAGACGTCCGGCGAAGTCGTGTTCAACACGAGCATGACCGGGTATCAGGAGGTGCTCACCGATCCGTCGTATGCCGGACAGATCGTCACGATGACGTGTCCGGAGATCGGCAACTACGGCGTGTCGTCTGAAGACGTCGAGTCGCGCAAGCCGCAGGTGGCGGGATTCATCATCCGCGACGAATCGCCGGTCGCGAGCAACTGGCGCGCGAGCGGCACGCTCCGCGAGTACCTCATCGCCAACGACATCGTCGCGATCTCCGACATCGACACGCGCGCGCTCACGCGCCGGCTGCGATCGGGCGGGGTGATGCGCGGCGTCGTCGCAACCGGCAGCGGGCTCGACCCGGCGGCGTTCGTGGAACGCGCCAGATCGATCCCGCAGATGGAAGGATCGGATCTGGTCATCGGCGTCACATCGGACAGAGCCTTCGACTGGCCGCAGGAGGATCCCGACCAGTTCGGCATCACGCCGGCACGCCGCGCGAAGCAGCGGCTGAAGATTGCCGCCTACGATTTCGGCATGAAGTGGAACATCCTGCGCCGGCTGAGCGCGCACGGCTGCGACGTGCGCGTCTATCCTGCCGGAACGCCGGCAGCGGAACTGCTCGTGACGAAACCCGACGGTGTGTTCCTGAGCAACGGGCCGGGCGATCCTGCCGCCCTGCCGTACGCGATCGACAACGCAAGACGGCTCGTCGGGTCCGACGTCCCGGTCTTCGGCATCTGCCTCGGTCATCAGATCCTCGGCCTCGCGATGGGGGGCAAGACGTTCAAGCTGAAATTCGGTCATCGCGGCGCGAATCATCCGGTGAAGAAGCTCGAGACCGGGAAGGTCGAAATCACTTCGCAGAACCACGGCTTCGCCGTCGACCCGACGACGCTGCCCGAGGACGTCGAGGTGACGCATCTCAATCTGTACGACGGAACCGTCGAAGGCCTCCGCCATCGCACGCGTCCGGTGTTCTGCGTGCAGTATCATCCCGAAGCCTCACCGGGCCCGCACGACGCGGATTACCTCTTTGACGATTTTCTTCGGATGATCGAGGACCGTTAGACGATGCCGCGCCGCACAGATCTCAAACGCGTCCTGATCATCGGTTCCGGCCCGATCGTCATCGGCCAGGCGTGCGAGTTCGATTATTCCGGCAGCCAGGCGTGCAAGGCGCTGCGCGCGGAAGGGCTCGAAGTCATCCTCGTCAACAGCAACCCGGCGACGATCATGACCGACCCCGAGCTGGCGGATCGTACCTACGTCGAGCCGCTGACGCCCGAAGTGGTCGCGCACATCATCGAACGCGAACGCCCCGACGCGCTGCTGCCGACAGTCGGCGGCCAGACCGGCCTCAACCTCGCCGTCGATCTCGAGAAGGCGGGCGTCCTCGACACGTACGACGTCAAGCTGATCGGCGCGTCGATTCAGGCGATCAAGGTCGCCGAGAATCGGCAGCTGTTCAAGGACGCCATGCGGGAGATCGGCCTCGACGTGCCGCAGAGCGGCCTCGCGCGCTCGCTCGCCGAAGCCGTCGACCTCGCGCGGACCCTCGGATTCCCGCTCGTCATCCGCCCTTCGTTCACGCTCGGCGGCGTCGGCGGCGGCATCGCCTACAACATCGAAGAGTTCCGCGACCTGGCGGAGCGCGGCCTCGAGTTGAGCCCGGTGCACGAGATCCTCGTCGAGGAATCGGTCATCGGCTGGAAGGAGTTCGAGCTCGAGGTGATGCGCGACGCCGCCGACAACTTCGTCGTCATCTGCTCGATCGAGAACGTCGATCCGATGGGCGTGCACACGGGCGACAGCATCACCGTCGCGCCGATCCTCACGCTGACCGACAAGGAGTACCAGCGGATGCGCGACGCCGCGCGCCGCATCATCAGCCGCGTCGGCGTCGAAACGGGCGGGTCGAACATCCAGTTCGCGGTGAACCCGAAGGACGGCCGCATGGTCGTCATCGAGATGAACCCGCGCGTGTCCAGGTCGTCGGCCCTTGCGTCGAAGGCCACCGGCTTCCCGATTGCGAAGATCGCCGCGAAGCTCGCGCTCGGCTACCACCTCGACGAGATCCCGAACGACATCACGCGGCTGACGCCCGCCTCGTTCGAGCCGACGATCGACTACGTCGTCGTCAAGATCCCGCGATGGAACTTCGAAAAGTTCCCGCAGGCCGATCGCACGCTGACCACGCAGATGAAGTCGGTCGGCGAGGTCATGGCCATCGGCCGCACGTTCAAGGAAGCGTTCATGAAGGGCGTGCGGTCGCTCGAGCTGGGACGAAGCGGCCTGCTGTTCGCCGCCGTCGAGATGGATCGGGGGGAAGGGGGCGCTCAAGGGATCGAAGCCGAGGACGATGCGGCCTTGCGCAAGAGGCTCGCGATTCCAAGCGATCGCCGGATCTGGCACTTGTTTCGAGCCATCGAACGCGGGTGGAGCGTCGACCAGCTGCACGAAATCACGAACATCGATCCATGGTTCCTGCAGCAGTTCGCGGAGATCGGCGCGATGCGCCGTGAAGCCGCAGAATCGGGGATCGCGACGATTTCGACCGATCAGATGCGGCGGCTCAAACGCGCGGGTTTCGGCGATCAGGAGCTCGCGCTCGCGCTGAAAACGAGCGAGGCGTCGGTTCGCGAGCGGCGCGTCGAGCAGGGCTTGAATCCGGTCTACAAGCGCGTCGACACGTGCGCGGCCGAGTTCGAATCGTTCACGCCGTATCTCTACAGCTCGTACGAGACGACGGACCGGGGGGCAGGGGCCCCCGGATTGGGCGATGAATCGAACCCGACCGCCAGGCCGAAGGTCGTCATCCTCGGAAGCGGACCGAACCGCATCGGTCAGGGGATCGAGTTCGATTACTGCTGCTGTCACGCGGCCTTTGCCCTGAAAGAGGAAGGCCTCGAGACGATCATGATCAACTGCAATCCGGAGACGGTGTCGACCGACTACGACACCGCCGATCGCCTCTACTTTCAGCCGCTCACGTTCGAAGACGTCATGGCGGTGATCGAGACTGAGCGGTCGGCCGGCGGCGACGTCTCGTGCCTCGTGCAATTCGGCGGACAGACGCCGCTCAAGCTCGCGCTCGCGCTGCAGGCGGCGGGCGTGAAGATTCTCGGCACGTCGCCCGATTCGATCGACCTTGCCGAGGACCGGAAGCGCTTCGCGAAGCTGCTCGCCGATCTCGACATCACGCAGCCGGCCAGCGGCACGGCGACGTCACGCCAGGAAGCGCAGGCCGCCGCCGCCACGATCGGATTCCCCGTCGTCGTGCGCCCGTCGTACGTGCTCGGCGGACGCGCGATGGCGATCGTGTACGACGTCACCGCGCTCGATCGCTACATGACGCACGCCGTCGACGCGTCGCCGGAGCATCCGATCCTCGTCGACAAGTTCCTCGAGGACGCGTTCGAGTTCGACGTCGACGCCATCGCCGACGCGACCGGCGCCGTCGTCATCGGCGGCATCATGGAGCACATCGAGGAAGCCGGCATCCATTCCGGTGACAGCTCCTGTGTCGTGCCACCCTTCATCTGCCCGGAGCGTCACCTCCAGACGATCCGCGACTACACGCGGCGCATCGCGCGCGCGCTGAAAGTGGTCGGGTTGATGAACGTGCAGTACGCGATCAAGGACAATGTCGTCTACGTCCTCGAAGTGAATCCGCGGGCGTCGCGCACGGTGCCGTTTCTGTCGAAGGCCGCGGGCGTGTCGCTCGCCAAGATCGCCGCGAAGGTGATGGCGGGACGCACGCTCGGCGAGCTCGGCCTCGTCGAGGACGTGCAGGTGGCGGGCGTGTTCGTCAAGAGCCCCGTGTTCCCGTTCGTGCGGTTCCCCGGCGTCGACACGATTCTCGGACCCGAGATGAAGTCGACGGGCGAGGTGATGGGCGGCTCGACGAACTTCGGCGTCGCGTTCGCGAAGGCGCAGCTGTCGGTCGGTCAGCGGCTGCCCGAGAACGGGACGGCGTTCGTGAGCGTGAACAACGACGACAAGGCGAACCTGGTGCCGATCGCCCGCGACCTCTCGGAGCTGGGCTTCCGGCTCGTGGCGACGCGCGGCACGGCGGCGTATCTCCGCGCCTACGGCCTCCAGGTCGACGTCGTGTACAAGGTGAACGAGGGGCGGCCGAACGTCGCGGACGAGATCGTCAACCGCAAGGTCGACATCATTATTAATACTCCGCTCGGCCGCGAGTCCTTCTTCGACGATCGCACCGTCCGCCGCGCCGCGATGATGCACGAAGTCCCCTGCATCACCACGCTGACGGGCGCCGCCGCCGCGGTCCAGGCGATTCGCGCGCTGCGGCAGGAAGGACTCGGCGTCCGCGCGCTGCAGGACTACTACGCAGGAATTGCCGCGGCGCGACCCTAGCCGCGGGCAAGAATTTCAACATCCACAAGCCGTCCACGCGCCGCCACGAAACCCCAAAACACTGAACACACGAAAACCTCTCTGTTAGAAGCGGGTTCCGAGGGTTTCGTGTTTTCGTGCGCTTCGTGGCGAGCCGTGGCTGACCGATTGCACGGCCGCCGCGCGTGCGCACCATCGCCGCGGTTCCGGCGACCGGTCTGCTCGCCGGCGCCGTGTCTGGTCTCATCCTCTCTGATCCGCATGACGCTTTCTTCTACGTCACGCTCTCCGCGTCGTTCGTGGCGGTCATGTTCGCGTGGATGCTCGGCCGCACGCGGTGGTTCGCCTTCGCGATCGCGGCGTTGTTTTTCAGCGGCGGCGCGCTGCTCGGCGGCGATGCATGGCGGCACGCGTGGCGTCCGCCGCTTCGGATCGCATTCGAGCAGATCGCCGATCGCGACGAAGCGTTCATGGTCCTCGAAGGCGTCGTTCGGAGCGACGCAGTACGGACCGCCGCGGGCGTTTCTCTCCGCGTTGATGTCGACCTAGCGCGAGCCTTTCAAGCGAGCGAAACCTCGCAGCCGCCCGATCCGGCTCGGCTGAAAGCCTCGCCCTACAGTACCGATGGAGCGCGAGCCTTTCAGGCGAGCGGGGGCATTCTCGTCACCGTCGTCGGATCGCTTGTCTCGCAACAGGTGACGGACTGGCGCGCCGGACGCCGCGTCCGGATGCCTGTGGTGCTTCGCCGTCCCTCGCGGTACCTCGATCCCGGTGTGCCGGATCACGAGCGCGAGCTCGCGCGGCGGGGGACGACGCTGGTCGGGACGGTGAAGAGCGGAGCGCTCGTGGAGATTGTCGCGCGCGGCGGGTGGATCGACGAGTGGCTGTCGGCGGTGCGCGCGTTCGCGCGGCGTGTCATCGCCGAGAGCGTCGGCCGCTGGAGCGCCCAGTCGGCCGCGATCGTGGCGGCGATCGCCGTCGGCGATCGGGCCGGCCTCGATCCCGATGTCCAGCACCGGCTGCAGGAGGCCGGCACCTATCATGTCATCGCCATCTCGGGCGGCAACATCGCGATCCTCGCCGGCTTGCTGCTCGGCGCGTTTCGCACTGCCGGCTGGCTCGGCCGGTCGGCCATGCTCTCGTCAATCGCGCTGCTCGTCGTGTACGCCCGACTGGTTGGCGGCGGCGCCTCCGTCGATCGCGCGACGCTGATGGCCGTCGTGTACTTCGCCGGCCGGGCGTTCGATCAGCGCAGCCCGCCGCTGAACACGCTCGCCTTGGTCGCGGCGCTGCTCGTCGGCGCCGATCCGTTGTCGGTCGTCGATCCCGCGTTCATCCTCACGTTCGGCGCCACGCTCGCGATTATCGTCGTGGTGCCGGTTGTGACGTCGGGGATTCCCGCTGGAACGGCCGCACAAAACGCAAAGAACGCAAAGAACGCAAAGAAAAATCTCGCTGGGATCCGGCGGTCCTTGATCGCGATGTTCGCCGCGTCGGTTGCCGCCGAGGCGATGCTCTTCCCGGTTGGCGCCCTCGTGTTCTCGCGCGTCACCTTCGCGGGCCTTGCGCTCAACTTCCTGGCGATCCCGATGATGGCGGTCGCGCAGATTGCGGGCATGGCCGTGGTCCCGATCGCGCTCGTGTCGCACACGGCGGCTGCGGCCACCGGCTGGATCGCGCATATCGGCGCCGACGGCCTGGTTCGGTCGGCCGATCTCGTGCGGCTCGCGCCAGCGGTCGCGTTTCGCGTCGCGCCGCCCCCCTGGCCCATCGTCATCATTTATTACGTCGGGCTCGTTGCAGCGTGGTCACTCCGGCGATCTGGAGCGCGAAGCGTTCGCCGAGCGTGGGCCGTTGCCGCAACGATTGCCGCGCTCTGGATTCTCGTCGACCCGCGCACGCTCGTCGCCGCTCGCGGCGACGGGCTGCTGCACGTCACCTTCATCGACGTCGGCCAGGGCGACTCGGCGTTCGTGCGCTTCCCGCACGGCGGCACGCTGCTCGTCGACGCCGGCGGCCTCGCCTCGTCCGGCACGTTCGACATTGGCGACCGCGTCGTTGCGCCCGTCATTCGCGACGCGGCCTTCCGGCGCCTCGATTCTATGGCGCTCACGCACGGCGACCCCGATCACATTGGCGGCGCGCTCTCAATCGTGCGCGAGTTCCGGCCGCGCGAGGTCTGGGAGGGAATCCCAGTCCCTCGTTTCGAGCCGTTGATGCGGCTCCGTATCGCGGCGCAGGCGTCAGGCGCGCGCTGGGCGAATGTGTATGCCGGCAATCGGATCGCGATCGACGGCGTCGACCTCATCGCGTACCACCCGTTGCCGGCCGAATGGGAACGGCAGAAGGTGCGCAACGACGACTCCCTCGTCCTCGAGCTGCGCTGGCGCGATGTGTCGGTGCTGCTCACCGGCGACATCGGAAAAGCGATCGAGCACACGCTCGCGGCAACGATTCCGCCCGCGCGTCTGCGGGTCCTGAAGGTGCCGCATCACGGCAGCCTGACGTCGAGCACGACGGAGTTCATCGAGGCGGTTCATCCGACTGTTGCCGTGTTCAGCGTGGGGCGCGGGAATCACTTCGGACATCCCGTGCCGGAGGTGGTGGAGCGTTACCGCGAGGCCGGCGCGGCGATCTTCAGGACGGATGTCGATGGGGCGGTGATGGTTGATGCGGATGGAGTGTCGCTGTCGGTGCACACATTCGCTGGTCGGCGATTTTCACCGAGTCCCTAATTTGTGAATTGCGATCTTCTTCGTGTCTTCATGTCGTCGTGGCAAAGAAAGAACGTCACGAATCAGTTTCTTGCTCCGATTTCGTCTGTTGCCACTGGTGCTCGATCTGTTCCAGTGCCATCGATGACATGTTGGCTCCAGAAGCCGCGATCGCCCGTTCCATCGCCGTAAACCGCTTCGTGAACTTATCGTTCGCTTTTCGCAGCGCCGTTTCCGGCTCGATCCCGAGCTTCCGCGACAACTGGGCGATCGAGAAGAGCAGATCGCCCATCTCCTCCTCGGCGCGGCTCTGGTCGATCGTCTCGGCATTCACCACTTCTCGCAGCTCGTCGACTTCCTCCTGAATCTTCTCCACCACCTCGCCCGGAATCGCCCAATCGAAGCCGACCGATGCCGTGCGGACCCCGATCTGGTAGGCGCGCAGAAGGGCGGGCAGCGCTGGCGCAATTCCACTGAGCAGCGTCTTCGGTTTCATGCCGCCTTCGCGTTCTTCCGCCTTGATCTCCTCCCACCGGGTCCGCACCTGGCCCGCGGAGTCGAGCGCTGCCTCGCCCTGGTCGCGCCTGAAGACGTGCGGATGCCGCCGAACGAGCTTGTCGGCGACGCTTGTCAACGAATCGGCGATATCGAACCGCCCCTCCTCCGACTCGAGCTGAGCCAGGAACACGGCCTCGAACACGAAGTCGCCCAGCTCCTCGCAGAGCGACGCATGATCGTGGCGATCGATCGCTTCGAGCACCTCGTACGTTTCTTCCAGCACGAACGGCTTCAGGGTGTCGATCGTCTGTTCGCGGTCCCATGGACAGCCGTCCGGTCCTCTGAGGGTGGCCATGATTGCGACAAGCCGGTCAAATTCTTTCATCTGGTAATCTGGTAATCTGGTAATTGAGTAATTGTCAACGCGGTTTGCGATTATCAGATTACCCGATTACTCGATTACCACTACATTGTCAGATTCGCAGCGGCGGATTCCGCTGAAAACTGATGGCGAGCTTTAACCAACCCGGGCGCGCGGTCCATAACAACGCGGCCATGACCTCGCGTATGAGATCCCGAATCTCGGGAAA
>Ga0209474_10000349_pt1 | contig 52836 bp, 32 predicted proteins | sample GraSoiAngelo_145_FD_185902 | JGI IMG/M metagenome (GOLD analysis project Ga0209474, IMG submission 185902) | Grasslands soil microbial communities from the Angelo Coastal Reserve, California, USA - 14_1009_05_20cm (SPAdes) (version 2) | ecosystem: Environmental > Terrestrial > Soil > Grasslands...
CGCTAAATCGCCAGGTCGTAATCAACCGGCCATGTTCGATCCGCCATTTTCCGCGGGAGTTATCTCCTTCGTCCGGTGGATCCATAATCCAGGTCCCGTCCGCGCGATATTGAGTGTCGTGTCGATGACCGTGCCATCTTCCAACAAAAAGCCGTGACAAAGTAGCATCGTCCGGAACCGCCAGTGCGATGACCGGCACAATCAAAAGCATGATAAAAGCCGTGCGCATTAGTGCTTCTGAGTGATATAAGCAAAAATCTTCGCGTTGTACCGGCGGGCGTATTCTTCCTGTCGTTCCCGAAGTGGTATGTCGTTGGTGACACAGCCGACTCCCGCGTTGGCTTTGGGATATTTTTTAGCTATCTCGATCGGGACACCGACTGGCATCGACGCGATGCTGCCGGACCAATAAAACTTGATATGGCCTGTGCGAATATCCTGCTCGGCTTCCTTCACGGCATCAGCTGGGTTCCAAGTCGGCTCTGCCGCAACAACACTGACAGCAAGTAGGGCCATTACGAGTATGCGCAAGATGTTCATCTAACGCGCGAGTAGATCAGCTACCGTCACCAACAGCGAGGTTTTTTTACGCGCGACGTTAGAACAGGAGCTGCGAACAGCCACCGGCCTGTGGCCGGTCCGAGTCAGCACGGCTTCTCAGGCGAAAAACGGCCCACAAGGCCGTGGCTATAGCGGCCATAATGTTATCTAGCTCACGCTAACGAGAAGAAGAGACCACAGCCCGAACTGCGATCCTTCGTGCGGTGAAAGGACTATTCTTTCGGCAGGACAACGTCGTTCAGATTATAGGTTGAATACGCCTTCGGCTGGTCGCCTCGGGCGATAATCGCATCAATGACATGGCCAAACTCTTCCGTGTGCCAGTGTTTCCGCGTCGCCCACCATTGGCGTACGCCAGGATAGGCAATCACATCGCTCATGGTTCGCTCGACCTCGCCCCATAAGGACGCGCTAAGCACGCCATCACGATGAGAGAAATACATCGCCTGGAAATTTTTGAAGAAGCGATTAAGAAACGCGCTGAATCGCAGCTTGGAGACGGCGTCGAGGTCATTGAAAGACTGCACGCCGCGAAGATAAATTGCGCAGAACTCGGCGTTGTCGTGGAGCGACTTGGTGAGGTCGCCCCAATGTACGGTGAGAGCGTTTACTGCTGACTGCCGCCGTTCCTTGGTTTGCTCGCGGATCTGCACGGCCAAATAAATAAGAGAAGGAATTCCGACAAGCACGGCAGCTAGTTGACCGATTGCCGCGAGTACCTCCCAATTCATATGCTACTGGGGAGCAGTTTTCCCCGGCGCAATACCGAGCGCTTTTTCAATTGCCATTGGATCGTACACTTTTCCGCCTTTGATTACCGTCGTGATGTTGTTGATGTCGCGGATGTTTTTCGTTGGATCGCCATCCACAAGGATCATGTCAGCCAGTTTACCCGGGGCGATGACACCGCGGTCATTGTTTACGCCCATAACGAGAGCAGGCGTCCACGTTGCCATGCGTAGAATTTCGGCCGGCGCAATACCAGCCTCCGCATAAAGCTCAAGCTCATGGTGCAGCGTGTAACCGGCCAGCGCATCTGTTCCCGGGATAATCGTCACGCCCGCGTCGTGGATTGCCTTGAGTAAGCGCAACATCGCCGGAAAAGCTTCATGATAAGCCGACTGCTTGTCCGGCGGAACTTCGAGCGCTCCGCTCAGCATTGCGCGCCGCACTTGCGGCGGAAAACGAGGCACGATCTCTTCCAGTCCGGGTGTGATCGCGCTGGGGTTTCCGCAAAAAAGACCTTCGAAAATGCTTATTGTCGGATCGAGCACGGTGTGATGCTGCCCGAGAAAATTGATGAAATCGCGCACTTCGGGTTTGTCCGGAGTAAACTCCTGGGCGCGCTCGGCGACTTTGATAAAGCGATCTCGGTTACGTGTCTCTTGCACTTCCGGAAACAGGAAGTTGAGCACGATAAAATTGAGATGCTGAATTTCGTCAGCCCCGCTTTCGACGAATTGGCGTGCTGACATAAACGCGGGCACGTGGCCGCTTACACGCAGTCCACGTGCATGCGCGTGATCGGCGATGAGCGGAACCAACTCCGGTTTGATTGAAGAATAAATCTTAATTTGTGCGTAACCGTGGTCGGCATACCAATCGACGTCCTGAATCGCCTGCTCTGCTGTGTCGATCCGCATCTTGGTGGGACCCGCGAATTCTCCGGTGCCATCTATAATTCCCGCTTTCAGCACGCGCGGCCCGAGCTCGCCGCCATTGTCGAACCGCGCGACGCGTTCAAGAAACGTATCGGTGTCATTCGCCATATCGCGCGCGCTGGTCACACCGTTTGCGAGGTCGAGTGCGCCATCGTTGTCGCTAAAATGCTGGTGATTATCCCACAACCCCGGCATAAGGAAGCGACCCTTTGCATCGATGATCTCTGCGTTTGCAGATGGTTTAACGTCGGCGTCAGATCCGACGCGAACGATACGCTCGCCCCTAATTATGACACTCGTTGCAGGCGTGACGCTAAGATCGCGTGGATCGAACAAGCGCGCGTTGCGAATAACCAGGTCGCCTAGCGGAGTGTGCGCCAGCGCCCGTGCAATGCGCTGCGACCACGCGGCATCAGTTTTTTCCTGTGCATCGCGCAACCGCGGGATTGAAGACTCGGATCCGTCGGGCACGACCGAAAACCAGGACGACACGGACGCGGATGTGCCACTATGATCTAACCAGATTGTCTGCGGCGAAAATCCGAGACCGGTGATGCGGTATTCTGTGAACTCGGTATTGCCGGAATTTACTTTGCCTAGTTTTTCAATCGTTGCCTCACCTGCAGGCAACAGTGGCAGTTTGTGGTTGGGTGCCTTCAACAACGCGCGCGCCAGCACACCGAAAAATTCCGGCGGCGGATTCATCGGCAGGTAGAAAGCTTCTCCGGAGACGGCTTGCTCGCCTTGTTCGCTGCGATTCTTCCAGCTCGCCCGACCATTCTTGATTTCGAAATGTTCTTCGACGGGAGCCTTCATGTAATCGTTGCCGTGGCCGTCGTATTCGAGCGGCACGCCAGCGCCATCGAGTTTCCAAGTGGCAGTGATGTGCTCGCCGCGGCCGCGATCGTTGTAGGAGTACTCAGCGCGCACGGCTCCGTCCGGCTGGCGTTCCACCGTTTGGGTGCCAGCCGTGTTACCCTGAATAAGAATTTTGTCGGTACGTTGCTTCGCCGAAAGCTGCCCGCTTGTGGATCGAAATAATTGGTAGGCGAGCAGACCAAAAGCAATAACAGCGACGCCGATAACAAACGTGGCAAACTTCCGTTTGCTCCAGTAAGGAAGGACCTCGCCCGCCGTAACGTCCGCCGTTCGCTTCAATCCTTCCGGCGTCATTTCAAAAGCCCACGAGATGATTACGGTAATGATGAAACCGAGCACCAGAAGTACGGCGACAGCGGGCAGCATCCACTCAGGAGCGTCGAACGTTGGCAACAGAATCCACGCGAGTTCGAACAGCAGCCACGACACCACCGCATAAACCAGCGCGACCTTATCAACGTGGCGCCGCTTTAGCTCGGTAAGGAAGGAGAAATTGCGCTCACTCATAGCGACGTTGGCAAACCTATTTTCTCGAGCATGCTTTTGTAGCGGGGGTCACCGCGCAAGCCGCGAATTAACGGGTCGATTAAGAGGCTCAGCAGTCCGGTGTCGTGGTTATCCAGGGAGATTTGTAACCACTCGAACGCCTTGTCTGTTTCGCCGCGCACAGCATAAATCTCAGCGATTTGATAGGCCAACTGATTTCGGCCATTGGCGATGAGGTCAGCTAGAGCCGCGTCTGCTGCCTGACGATCTCCCTGGATCTGTTGCGCGAGCGCGAGCTCGAAACGGCGATAGCCTTCGTCGGGCTCCAGTTGAGCTTCACGTAAGGCCGTCGCGCGATCGCCCCGCAGCACAGCGGCCACCACCTGCCATCGATGACTGGAGGCAGAGGCGGGCTGCAACTCTGCTGCTTTGCGTGCAGCGGCGTCTGCCTCATCCAGTTTTCCCGCGAACAGAAGAACCCGAGCCAAATTGCCTTGTGCTATCACCGATAGAGGGTCGAGTTCCACCGCGTGCCGCGCCTGTCGCTCGGCCTCATCGAGTCGCCCCAGATAAAGAATTACTCGGGCCAGCAGATCGTTGGCGGTAGGATTGCTTGGCGAAAATTCTTTCGCGCGTTTTAGTTCGCTCAGGCCTTCGGTAAATTTCCAATCGACAAAAAAGCGAACCCAACCAAGGGCTGCGCGCGCCTCCGCCAGCGCGGGCGCGATCGCGACGGCCCTTTCCGCGTCGCTCCGCGCTTTTGACCACGCCGGCTCACGTTGGCCGGTAAGGTCTCCAATAAAAGTCCACGCCTCGGAGCGTTCTGCACAAGCTAAAGCATAATCGGGGTCGAGCTGGATTGCCTGATCGAAATAACCGACAGCTTTGCGATAGTCCTCGAGATTCCGACGCTGGAAATGGAAGTGGCCCTGAAGATACGCATTGTGCGCTTCGACATTGCTGGGAGCACCTCTTTGAGCCGGCCGATCCTGCGATCCGAGCAAAGTCACCTTTAGCGATTCAGCGACTGCCCTCGCTATTTCCTCCTGCACTGCAAAGATATCCTTTAGTTCGCGATCAAACGTTCGCGTCCATAGCTCGATTCCATCTGCTGCGTTAATCAGCTCGGCTACGATGCGTACGCGATCGTCCTGCTTGCGCACCGTGCCTTCGAGAAGCGTGCTTACGCCCAGCTTCTCGCCGATGGCTTTCGGTTCCTCATGCCTGTCTTTGAAACGAAATGAAGAACTGCGACCTATGACCTTCAGCCCGTTGATTTGTGCCAGAGCTGCGATCAGTTCTTCCGACAGTCCATCCGAAAAATATTCATCGCGCGGATCGCCGCTTTCATTGAGCAATGGCAGTACCGCGATCGATTTCCCAGGAACCGCCGTAGCCGCCTCGCCGTGTCGTGGGGTTGCACGTCCAGCAGTATAGCGGCCGACAAAGAACAAACCGACGGAGAGCGCTGCACCGATCAGGACAATATAAATCCATGCGCCGCCGCGGGACCGTTGTCCCGCAGCATCGGCAGCTTCTGTGCGTTTTATCCCTTCGGGTGTCACTTCAAATGCCCATGCGATGATCAGCGCGATCGGAAATCCGATGACGAGGAGGAGAACTACAAGGCGCACTGCCCAATTGGGGATTTCGAAAAATGGAAAAATCTGGCTAGCAACCTGCATCAGCAGCCATGCGACAACTGCATAGGCGACTGCAACCTTGTAAACGTTGCGGCGTTTTAGTTCGGCAAAAAAATTGCGCTCGCTCATGGCTTCGCGGACGTTGCAGGCAACTGCACGTTGAGCTTCTGGCACAATGCGGTAAAACGTGGGTCGTGCAGGTAAGGAAGGAAGAAAGGTGTTACTGCCAGCTGCGTGAGACCGGAGTCGCGCGTGGCATAAGCGGTGTCGAGCCACTTAAACATTTCGTCGGGCTCCTTTCGAATAGCGTAGAGCACAGCGATCTGAAATGGCCCGATGTTCGAATACCTGGCAATGAAATCCTTGAGCTTGGCGTCAGCAGTAGATCGGTCGCTTTGCGCTTGCTGTGCGAGATTGACGGCGTAGTCGCGCCAGAATCCTTCCGACTCCAGCTGCGCATTAGCTATGGCCTGCGCCGGACGGTTCTGAAGAATGTCCAGGATCACGAGGTAGCTGTGAAAGCGGGAAGCGTGCGGCTGAATCTCGATTCCTTTGCGGAATAGTTCCTCAGCTTCCTTGTAACGGCCCATTCCGACGGCGACCCGGCCGATGTTGTACCTCGAAGTAGTGAGGAGAGGGTCTAATGAAATTGCCTCCCGGCAAGATCGTTCAGCTTCGGTCAGTCGACCCTGAGCGAGAAGGGCCATGCTCAACGCGTTTTTTGCGGCGGCGTCGCTCGGCGCCGATTGCAGCACGCGCCGGAATTCTTTTTCGGCGGCCCGGAAATCGAGGTCGGGGTTCATTGCCAGCAAACCGACCGCCATGCGCGTTTCAACCAGACCCGGTGCGAGACTAACCGCCATGTCCGCGGCGCGCCGGGCCTGGCCGTACGCTTTTGCGGTATCGTCCGTTGCCTCTGTCGAGAAGCTGGCTGCATACTGACGCCAAGCCTGGGCTAGTTTGGCGTAAGCGAGAGCGTAGTTCGGATCCAAGCGAACGGCCTCCTGTAAAAACGTGATGGCCTGGCGCACGCTTTCCGCGGTTTGCTGCTGGAAATAGAAATCCGACTGCAACACTGCGTTATGCGCGCCAGGATTTTCACTCGACCCTGCGGCATCCGGCCGAACTGTTTCGCCTAACAACTTCACCTTCATCTGCTCCGCGACCGATTTGGCAATCTCGGCCTGGACTGCGAACACATCTTTGAGTTCCCGATCGTAGGTTTCCGACCAGAGGGAGCGGCCATCGGCCGCACTGATGAGCTCCGCAACGATGCGAACACGATCGCCCTGCTTGCGCACGCTGCCTTCGATCAGATTGGCGACACCGAGCTTCTGACCGATTGTAGCAGAATCGCCGGATTTTCCCTTGAAGAAGAAAGACGAACTGCATCCGATCACTTTGAGGTCGGGAATCTTGGCGAGGACAGCGATTAACTCTTCGGACAGGCCGTCGGAGAAGTATTCGTTCGCTGGATCTCCGCTCGTGTTGACGAGTGGCAAGACAGCAACACTCTTGGCGACGACGGCATTCACCACGGGTCCGATCGGCTGCGACGGGTTGATAGATGTCAGCCGGCTAAATTTGAAAACCATTAGGCTCGCGGCTATCACTGCGAGGACGACGGTAAGCCCGACGATTTTTCGGCCAGTCAGCCGCCGGATCGATTTGTCAGGCTCGAGCTCTGATTCACGTTTGATTCCTTCGGGAGTGATTTCAAAAGCCCAGGAGAGGATCAGCGCCACCGGAAAACAGAGAAGGAGCAGAGCGATGAAGACCTTTATCACCCAGGACGGAGCTTCGAAGGTCGGGAACAAGATCGAGGCCGCCTGGATCAGCAGCCACGCCACCACCGCGTAAGCCACCGCCACTTTGTAAACATTGCGCCGCTTCAGCTCGGCGAAGAAGTTGTTCAGATTCATGGCTGCATTTCCTGGCAAAGCTTCTGGAAGACCGGATCGCTGCGAATCGGGTCCCAGGCTGGATCGAGTTTTAGAAGTGCTGGCGAAATAACAAAGCCAGCCGGCATATCGAGGAGTTGTCTGATGAGGGACACCGCCTCGTCAGTATTTCCGACTCGAGTCTGAATTTTGGCGAGCTGCTCAAGATAAACAGGACCGTCGAATGCATCAGCAGAAACCGGTAGCAATTCGGCTGCCTTTAGACCTTCGCGCACAGCGTCGACCTTTCGTCCGAGTCCGGCATAGGCCTGACCAAGCGACGCGTGAGTCGATGATTCGTCAGCGCCCGAATTTATCGCTGCCTCCAAGAGTGGAATAGCACCTTCGTAGGCAATACGCGCTTCTTGTGTCTGCCCCAAGGCTTCCAAAGCCTGCGCCCGCAAAACCAAAGTGGCGACCGGACGATGCCCTGGATTGTTCAGCAGCCAATCCGGTGCGCTATCGAGAATCTTCAACGCACCGGCGAAGTTACGCGCCCACATCGCGACTTTAAATCGGCTAAAGCGCCCTTGCCCTTGTGGATCGATACCTCCTGGAATCTGCGCAAGCGCCTCTTTTGCCCTATCAATTCGCCCGTTCGACAAAACGTAAACTAAAGCGGCATCGCAAAGCACGCTCCAGTAGCTCGGCTGGATTGCGAGTGAACGGTCGAAGAGCCTGAGCGCTTCGGAATAGCGCCGCATCCCCGCAGCTGTAGTGCCAGCCTCATCGATCACGGAAGGGTCTCGCGGGTCGAGGGCTGCAGCCCGATAAAATTCGTCAAGCGCCATTTGCCACTTGCCGAGTCGGCGATAAACCGATCCGATCGCGATGGTCACCGCAGAATTGTTAGGCAGCGCCTTGCGCGCCTGCTCGAATTCGGAAAGCGCGGTCGTATAATCACGCTTGCCCCAGTAAGCAACGTACCCCAGTGCGACGTGCGCCTCGGGCAACTGAAGATTGAGCGCGAGGGCGCGGCGCGCGGCATCCTCCGCCGATCGCATTTGCGCCGGCGAATCATCAACGCTGAACCAATGCATCCACGAATGAACATACGACACCCGCGCCCAAGCGAGTGCGAACGAGGGATCTTTCGCAATTGCTTGAGCGTAAAGATCGAGTGCCTTTGGAAGCACGATGGCCGGATCACTGTTTCCCGAGGTTGCTTCGCGTACGTAATAACCGGCTTTGAGGTAGAGATTGTATGCTTCTGCGTCGCGCGTTGGGATCTGGTCTAACGATCGCGCGGTCTCCGGCGTAAGTTTCGCTTTCAGCGCACCAGCGATACTTTGCGCAACCTCGCTTTCAACGCTGAAGATATCCTTTAATTGGCGGTCATAGGTTTCCGACCAAAGATGGGCATCGCTTTGCGCGTCGATGAGCTGCACGATGATGCGAACGCGGTCATCGGCTTTCTGCACGCTGCCTTCCAGGACCGTCGCCACAGCCAATTCGGTTGCAACCCGGCGCAAATTTTCCGGACGGCTTTTGTATTTGGCAGTCGAGGTCCGCGAAATCACCTTGAGATCGCCGATCTTTCCGATGGTGGAAAGTATTTCGTCCTGGATACCGTCGGCAAAATAGGCGTTGTCCTGATCGTGGCTCAAATTTTCGAATGGCAACACCGCGATCGATTTTTGCGGTAAGGATCCTGCAGACGCGGGAGTCCGTCCGCCTTCGGTCAAAGATGTTCGCAGCCCAGTGTAGCGTCCAAGAAAAAACAGCGCGATAGACAATGCCGCTGCCATAATTGCCACGTAAATCCATGCGCGTTTCTGAGGCCGCTCCGGCAAATGCTCGGCGTCCGCTATTTCGGTGCGCTTCAGTCCCTCCGGTGTCAGCTCAAACGCCCAAGCGATCACGAGCGCAATGGGAAACCCGATGATGATCGCGAGCACGATTAACCTGGAAGCCCAATTTGGAATTTCAAAGATTGGGAAAACCTGTGTCGTGACTTGGACCAACAGCCAACCAACGACTGCGTAAGCGACCGCGACTTTGTAGACGTTGCGCCGCTTTAGCTCGGTGAAGAAGTTGATTGATTCGCGTCCCCGCTCATCAACGGCACTCCGCCCAGGTCGTGATCCCGGCCCGCCCGTCGATGGCTCTCGGCTCCCGCCGGTTCCATTGTCGATCTTCATCGCCGTTCGCCAGAGAAGATGCGCGTGATGAGATTCTTGAACCTCGGATCACTGCGCAGCGAGTCGAGACGATGATCAACGAGTATCCAGCCCAAATCAGCCGAGTCGAAGGGCGCGTGATCTTCATAACTCTTCGCCAGCAAGCGTATGGCTTGGTCTTTTTCGCCGAAAGCCGATTGAACCAAGGCCATCGAATAAGCCGGAACATATTGTTGTTCTGACAAAGCTTTCAGCTTCTCCCAAAGCTGCTGCGCCTCTCCTTTTCTGCCGACGAGAAAGTAACCGCGCGCGAGCTGAGCAAGGTTGATAGGGTCCGCGTTAAGCGAGTTGGCTTTTTCATACTCGACCACCGCTTCCCCGAGCTGGCCTTTATGCTCCAGCACATTGCCTAACAAGGCATGTGAGTTAGGAAAGCTCGGATCCATCTCGATCGTTTTGCGCAGTTGCGCGATCGCTTCATTGCTTTGGCCGACCGTATCGAGGGCAAAGCCCACCAGCGCGTTATTTACGAGCGAAAGTGGATCAACCTGTTGCGCGCGCTTCAGTTCAACCAGTGCCTCTTCCACGCGCCCCTGACTTTGCAGGCATTCTCCGAACCATTGATGCGCCGTAGCATAGCTGGGATTGAGTTCGATGGCGCGCTTGAACTCCGAGATCGCAGCCGAGAGTTGCAGATCTGAAGCTAGCGCTCGGGCGAGAGAAGTGTGCGCCTCGGCCAGCGTGTCATCGAGCTCGACTGCTTTGTGTGCAGCCGCCAATGCTTTCGGCATCTCATCGCGAGGATAGCTGCCAAGCTCTGGATAAACCGGCAAAAGTACATGGCAGTCGGCCAGCCCCGAATAGGCCAGAGCGTATTTCGAATCCTTCTCTATCGCCCGCTCAAAATAATCGGCCGCTTTCTGCAGGTTTGCACCGGTGCGTCTGTTCCAAAAGTAGCGGCCTTTTAAGTAAAGCTCATGCGCCTCGGGATTTTCGGTCGGCCGTGATGCAAGGACATGTTCCGCAGAGCTCTTCAACTTTGCCCGCAAAGTATCAGCAATGCTTTTCGCAATCTCGCTCTCGACCGCGAAAATGTCGGTCAGTTTTCGATCGTATGTGTCCGCCCAAAGATGCGCGTCGGTGAGAGCATTAATGAGCTGCACATTCACGCGAACCTGATCGTTTGCTTTTTGCACGCTGCCTTCGAGAATATTCGTGACGCCGAGCTGCTTCGCAATCTGCGGGAGATTATCCGGCGAACTTTTGAAATGCTGAGTGGATGTGCGCGAAATCACTTTCAGATCGGCGACCTTGGCCAACCGTGTGAGAATCTCATCCTGCACCCCTTCGGCAAAAAACGCGTTGGCTTTGTCTTCGCTCAGATTCTCGAACGGCAACACAGCGATTGATTTCGCCGGCAACTCGTTAGGCACCGCAGCCGCAGTCCTGTTACTAGCGGTATAGCGACCAAGAAAGAATAACGCGACCGAGATCGCGGCGCTGGCCACCACAACGTATATCCAGGCGTGTCTTTTCCGTCCGGTCGCCTCCGGCATTGCGTCGGCAAGTTCGGTTCGCTTGACTCCTTCGGAAGTGATCTCGAAGAACCAGGCGAAGACCACCGCGACTGGAAAGCCAACAACAATCAGCAGGACAATAATCCGGATTGCCCAGTTAGAAATGTCGAAAACAGGAAATACCTGCGCGATTCCCTGGGAGAGAGCCCATCCGGCAACTATGTAGGCGATGGCGACTTTGTAAACGTTGCGCCGTTTCAGCTCGGCTAGGAAATTGCTTGGATTCACGTTTGGCCAGTAATCGGACGGCTAATTGTACAGAAGGCAGAGCAAAGTCCAGACTTAGGTGCCCTGACGCTGCACTCTTGTTGTGCGGCGCTGATTCAGCTAAGCCAAACGAATGGAGACGGACCGAGCTGTTACTAATTCGGCTTCACTCAGCAAACGACGGCTGCTTCGCATTCTCGGAGTGACCTTCGGCGTGGCGGTAGGCATCGGCGGAACAATCGGGATCGGCATTCTGCGAATTCCAGGGAGCGTCGCCGCCCACCTCGGTCACAGCGGACTCATCATGGCCGTATGGATACTCTCCGGGTTGTATGCCTTCGCCGGTGCAAACACCTATGCTGAGCTCGGCACAATGCTGCCGCTGGACGGCGGACCTTACGTTTATGCTCGTCGGGCCTACGGTGAATTCGGTGGATTCCTTGTCGGCTGGAGCGATTGGCTCCTCCGCACCAGTTCGATGGCATATTTGGCGGTTGCACTGACCGAATACGCTGTCGGACTCTTCTCTTATAATCCTGGCGCCATAACTCCGGCGGCAATTGCGGTGTTGATCTTCTTCACCGCGTTTCACTGGCTAGGCCTACGCGTAGGTAGCCGGGCTCAGGAAATCATGAGCTTGTTCAAAGTTGTTGCTTTCTTTGTGATCATCGCCGCCTGCTTTCTCTTCAGCCCGAAGCTAAGCGCTGCTCCAAGCGCAAAGCCGTCGCTCTTGTCCGATCCGAAGCTTTTGTTCGTGGCCATTGCTTTGTCGATGCAAAGCATTCTTGGCACTTATGCTGGCTGGCATGCGCCGGTTTATTTCTCGGAGGAGAATACCGATCCAGCTAAAAGCATTCCTCGCTCGCTGTTTACAGGGGTTGCTGTGGTGATGACGATCTATGTGCTGATTAACTTCGCGCTGCTGTATGCGCTGCCGATATCAAAGCTAGCGGGTTCAAAATTAGCAGCGGCAGATGCCGCTCAGCTTATCTTCGGCGGCTATAGCAGTCAGATCGTGACTAGTATCATGCTGATTTCCCTCCTTGGTATCATCAACGCCGCCTTTCTTTTCACGCCCCGCGTGATGTTCGCACTTAGCCGCGACGGGCTCTTCTTTCGTTCCGGCACCAAGGTAAACACGGGAGGCACACCTAGTACCGCCTTGTTCGTAACTGCTGTGGTAGCGATCATGCTTGCGGGCCTCGGCAGCTTCGACAAACTATTCGCTTTTACCGCGTTCCTAACTGTCCTCGTTGATGTAGCGGCATTCGGCACGATATTCGTTTTGCGTTGGCGAGAGCCCGACCTTCCCCGACCGTTCAGAGCCCGCGGCTATCCTGTACTTCCAGCGATCGTGTTTCTCGGGGCAGCACTACTGCTAATTGCTTTCGTCGTGAGTAGCGTCGAAAACAGCCTCTTTGCTGTCATAGGAGTTGCAGTCAGTTATCCTGTGTATCTTCTAGTCAAAAGACTCGTGCAGGCGGTAGTAATCTAAGCCACGCTTGCACGGATTCGGGAAATAGACCGTCGCTGCCGGAAGCGCATGGCGGCCAATTCTTTGCCTGTCTGTTTCGCGCCGGCTTGGGGCACGAGCAGCAATCTCGGCCGTCGCAGATTCTTCACCTGTCCCGCCAGGACGATGGCGTTACGCTCCGCGCCGGGACTATCCAAAAGCCGCACGGACCAGCCCCTCTCTTTGAATCCCGCAGCAATTTTATCTGCCGTCGGATCTGACTTCCGTTCCAAACAAACATTTACCATGGCTAGGCCGTTGCGTCGCAGGCAGCGGCCCGCCGCCTCAAAAAATGCCGCATCCTTCATGTGCGCTGGAATATCCTCGCCGGTAAACGCGTCCACAATGAGCACATCATAGTGCCGCTGTTTTTTTTGCATGAATGCCAATCCATCGCCCACATGACATGCGACGTTTCGCGGCAAACCAAAATAGCGCTTTGCGAGCCTGAGTGAGACCGGGTCGATATCAACAATCGATACCCGCTTCCCTGCTCGAGCCAGCATCGTACCGAGAGTGCCGCCGCCACACCCGATCATCAGGATACTTTTCCCGGTGTGTTGTAACACCAACCCATAGAGGGCATGGATATGCGCATGGAGGCTGATGCCGTTGACGTCGGCCGTGCTTTGCCAACCGCCTCCCTGTTCGTAGGTGAGGGTGCGAGCTCTTTTTCGAAAGTCAAGCTTTATCACACCGAACTTGGAAGCGTGCTTGGATGGCGGCGGACGCTTTGAACAAATGTTCCCTGAAAAGAAGGTATTCGTCATGGCAAGCAGCAGTCAGTTAAACAAACACGTTACAGATCGAAATCAAAAGAGTTGGTTCACACATCCGGCAAAGGAACGGCCGATTGGTTTAGCAGCACGATTGCCCATCGATTTCTTTTCAGAACGTGTAAGGTGGATAGCTCGTAGCAGACTCGCTCACCTCGATGGCACATGCCTATGCTTAAGGAGTAGTTCGAAACCAATGCGCCACCGCCGGCGGCAAATATCGTAAGAATTTACCTTGGCTTCGGCCAGGCAGAACTGTTCTGTTTGGCGTACGATCTTTTTACGTATGGCAGCCCTGGCTTCATTCCAACCCGACTTTCTTCAAAATCGCCTGGAAGCGCGGCTCGTTGCGCACGCTATCGTAAATCTGGTCAATCTTTAGGTACCAACAAGCGCTGTCCTGCTCCTCATAAGCTTTTTCCAACGAATCAAGAGCTTTCTCTTTTTCACCAAGTCCCAAGTAGATTGTCACGAACGCTGTCGGACTGACGTATTGCCTTTTCGCCAATTCTTCGAGTTCGCGCAACGCTTGCTCGGCTTTAGCTCGATCTCCGGAGACGGCATAGGCGTAGCCGAGAAATCCTTGATACCAGGCACCGGGATCGGGCGCTTTAGTTTTTTGCAATTCAGCGATTGCGCCGCCAGTGTCGCCCTTCTTAAGGAAAGAGAGGCCTAACAAAACGCGGGCTATCGTTGAATTCGGATCCATCTCCAGCGTCTTTCTCGCTTGCGCGATCGCATTGTCGTATTGGCGTGCCCAATACTGGTAGAAGCTCAAACTCATTTGAAAGAACGGATTCAGCGGATCGAGTTCGACCGCTTTCTTGGTCTTGGCAATCGCCTCGTCGAATCGACCCAGCCCGTTCAAAGTCCACGATTGTAATTCATACGCGAATGCCAGATTGGGATTCAGTTCGAGCGTACGATCGAATTCTTTCAGACCGTTCCGCCAATCATAAGCAGCGACGAGTGCCAGGGCGAAGGACATGTGCGTCTCCGCCAGTTCCGGATCGAGTTCCAGTGCCTTCTGCGCAAATTCCTTTTCCTTTGCGATGGCTTCCTTCTCCGGCATCACCACGCTGCCCATGTAAGCGTAGTTGTCAGCCAGTCCGCAGTAGGCTAACGCGTAGTTGGGATCGAGTTTCAACGCTTCCTCGTAATAACGGATCGCATTATTCCAGCCGGTCTGCGTGTACTTGGCGAACTCGTACCGCCCCAGCAAATAGAGTCGATGTGCTTCCGGATTCTCGGTCGGTTTCTTCGCTAGCACGCGCGTCCCTTCGCCGCCTAGTTTCACCTTCAGTGCCTGCACTACTTGCTCGGCCACGTTGCTCTGAAAGTTGAGAATGTCCTTTACGTCACCGTCATAATCCTTCGACCAGAGATGATAACCGTCGCTCACGTTGATGAGCTGAGCGGTGACGCGCAGCTTGTCGCCGGCTTTGCGCACGCTTCCTTCCAACACCGTGCCCACGTGCAGCTGATCGCCGACTTTACGAAAGATGTCCCCTTCGTTTTTGCCCTTGAACGCGAAGCAAGACGTTCGTCCCGGCACGCGCAGTCCCGGCACCTTGGCCAGCACGTTGATCAATTCCTCGGTCATCCCGTCGCTCAAATACTCGTCGTTCTTGTCTGCGCTCATGTTGACGAATGGCAACACCGCAATCGACTTCTGGTCGGCAGGTATGGACGCGCCTCCGGGGCGTCCGCCTTCCGCGGTTTCTAGATTAAAGCGGCGCGCCCAGCGGTCGCGCCCTACCAGTTGATACACGAACAAGCCGGCCGCGAGGACAGCCAGCGCAATCGTTACGGCAACAATCTTTCGCCCTGTGCGTTGCTTGATCGATTTGCTCGGCTCGATCTCGGATTCGAGTTTGATTCCTTCCGGCGTAATCTCAAACGCCCATGAAAAAATCAGCGCCATCGGAAAGCCGAAGATGATGACGATGATAAATATCTTCATCACCCACGGCGGCGCGTCGAAAGCCGGAAAGAAAATCGATGCTGCCTGAATCAAAACCCACGCCACCACCGCGTACGCGACGGCAACTTTGTAAACATTGCGCCGCTTCAGCTCGGCAAAGAGGGTGCGCGGATTCATCCTTCTTTTACTTCGGCGGTTCCTTTGGGGCGAGAGATTCTACGATTTTTTCGAAGCGCGGATCGCCGCGGAGCGGATCGTACCATGGCAGCAGTTTAAGGGCGCCGTAAGTGACGAAGCCAGGTAGCTGCGCTGCTTTGGAAAGATTTTGGATGGCAAGGTCCTTCTCGCCGACCCATGCGGCGACGATGCCCGAATACTGGATCATATCCGCTCCATTCAGCGCGTCTTTTTCCAGCGGCACGAGCTGCACCGCGCGTTGAATCTCCTGCAGAGCTTGCTCTTTTCGGCCCAAACCGGCATCGATCAGCGCAAGAATGCAGAGGGCCGGGCCGTAGTCGGGCTGCGCCTCCACCCTTTTCTGCTGTTCTGGACGAATGGCGGCGAATGCGGCATGGGCTTTAGCGTCGTCTTTCATCATCCTGGCGAGAAGGCCGCGACCAAACTCGGCATTAAACTGCGTCGAATTATCGCCGAAGGTGCCGTTGCCGAGCGCCGTCAGCGCCATCTCTGCCCCGGCAGCATCGCGCTCGGCCAGGGCACCAATGAACCACACATCGGCGATACTCCTGACTGCGGTCGGATTCTCCGCGCGAATCTGATTGATGACTTGATGTAACGGGCGAAAATCGCCTTTCCAGTGCAGGAAAGTCACTGCGCGGCTCGCTTTGGTTTCGGGATCGTCTGGTTTGATCGCCAATGCGCGATCGATCGTCTCGAGGGCTTCGGCATAGCGGTGCAGAATGGTGTAGCTTAAAGAGAGTTGCTGCAGAATGTAAAAGTTGCGCGGGTCAAGTTGGACCGCGCGCTTGTAATTCTGGACGCCTTCCTCATGCTTGCCCCAGCGACGCATGATCGCTGCCGTCTGCTCGAAGATGCTGGGATCGTTAGGCAAGGTGCGACGCGCCATCTCCAGTTCAGTCAGCGCGCCATCGTAATCGCGATACGCCTGATAAAGATGGTTTGCGCGCGCCAGGTGCGCCTCGCCTGCGTCAGGTCGCAGCCGAAAGGCGGCGGCAACCGCAGCGTCGCCAGTAGCGAGCCGGGTCGGGGTATGATCAGCACTCAAGCCATAGAGCGAGTCAGAAGCGAACGCGAGTTGGCAGTAGGCGGCAAAGAAGGAGGGGTCACGCGCCAAGGCCTGATTGAGCAAGTCGATCCCGGTGTAAAGATTTTGCGCCGCCGCTGCGCTGAAGGCGGTATTAAGAATCAGGTTTTTGGCCCGGCTATAGAGTTCAAAAGCGCCGACATCAGTAGTGGGGCGTTGCTCAATCGCACTTTTCTCCGCCGGCGAGAGCCTGGCTTCTAACTGATCGGCAATTGTTTTGGCTACTTCACTCTGGATCGCGAAAACATCGGCCAGGTCGCGATCGTAGGTTTGTGCCCAGAGATGCGCGTCATTCCGGGCGTCAATCAATTGCGCATTGACGCGCACTTTATTAGCCGCGCGCTGCACGCTGCCCTCCAATAAGTGGGCGACACCTAGTTGCTGACCTATCTCGCGCAGGTTGCGTCTTGCATCCGTCTTATACTGCATGACAGAGGTGCGGCTGATAACCTTTAGGTCAGCGATCTTGGCCAGGTCGGTGAGAATTTCGTCCTGCACGCCGTCGGTGAAGTAAGCATTCTCTTTGTCGCTGCTCAGATTCTCGAAAGGCAGCACCGCGATCGATTTTTCTGGAATGACGGCGGCTGGCTCAGGCATCCTACTCTCGTTAGGCGCAATCGCGGTTTTATTATCCGGTGTGCGCGACGCAGCGGCGAAACGCCAGAGGAATCCACCGCCAAGAGCGAGCACCAGGCCGATGATGAGAAGCTCCGTGCCAGTAACTCTTTGCGCGCCGCGCTCGCCATGATACCAGGCCAGGACCAGAGTCACAAAGAAGCCGACGACTAACCCCAGGGTAATGCCGCGACGCACCCCTTCCGGCCAACCAAATTGTTGCGCAACGATGTCGATTCCTTGCAGCAGCGCGAATGCCGCGGCGACATACGCGATCGCCCATTGCACCAGCTTGCGCTCTTTCAGGCGCTGGAAGAATTCATTCATGGCACAACAGAGAAGAAGTGGGATGATTTCACTGTCGATCTCCGGAAGCCGGCTTCAGCGCGAGCGAAGCGACCCGCCTTCGCGAAGGCTTCCTCCTTCGCGACGCTACGGCGCGACAAGCCGGCGTGGTTGACAGGTTAACGATCATTTAGGAGCGAGTGATTGAACAATTTTTTCAAAGCGCGGATCGCCGCGAAGCGGATCCCAGAACGGTAGCAGTTTTAAGGCGCCGTAGCTCAGCATGAGCGATGCGACGGGAGCACGCAGCCCAGCTTCCAGTTGCTGCAAAGCAAGCTCCTTGTCGCCCGCCCACGCTGCCGTAATGGCGAAATATTGAAGGACGCGACTGCCATTGACGACGTCTTTTTCCAGCGGCGTGAGCGCGATCGCTCGACGGCCTTCGTTCAACGCCAGCTCTTTCCGTCCAAGAGCAGCGTCGATTAAGCCGAGGACGCAGAGCGCCGGGCCGTAGTCCGGCTGCGCCTGCACGATTTTCTCCTGCTGGACGCGAGCCGCTTCAAACGCAGTGCGCGCTCGTGCCTCATCTTTGGTCATGCGCGCCGGCAGACCTTCACCAAAGCTGTGGCTCAGAGTAATCACCCCTTCGGACCAGCATGCATTGTCGCCCACCGCGAAGAGTGCTCGTTCGGCCGCAGCCGGATCACGGTCGGCCAGAGCGCAAAGGAACCAGGTATCCGCGGCAACGCCGATGGCGCTCGGCTCTTGTGCGAGGATTGCATCAATCGCCTGGCGCGGCGTCCGGGTGTCCGCTTTCCAGAAGAGATAAAATAGTCCACGAACGTCCTGCGTTTCGACGCTGTCGGGCACGATCGCTAACGCGCGATCCATCGCAGCGACTGAGTCGGCATAGCGCCCCAGGAATTGATAACTGAGCGCGATCTGTTGCAGAGTAAAAAAGTTGCGCGGGTCCAGCTCTACCGCGCGCTGTAGGTTTCGCAGACCTTCCTCGTGCTGGCCGCGCCGCCGCAGAATGTAGCCGGTGAGTTCGAAGAGACGCGGATCATTAGGTAACCCTCGCCGCGCAATCTCCAGTTCGGCGAGGGCGCCGGCATAGTCGCGCAGCCCGTAGTAGAGATATTGTGCGCGCGCCAAATGCGTTTCGGCAGCATCCGGTCGCAGCCGGGTCGCGGCTTGCACCGCAGCTTCAGCCAGGGCCAGCCGGGCGGGAGTGTGATCAGACCCCGTTTGTCCATAAAGGTATTCGTGCGCATAGGCGAGCTGGCAGTAAGCGTCGAAAAATGAGGGATCGCGCTTGACCGCCTCATCCAAAAGCTCGATTGCCTTCCGCACGTCCGGGCCGTACGTCACGCTGAAACCTGCCATGAGGAGAAGTGACTTCGCCCGGCTGTAAAGGTCGAATGCCGCCAGGTCAGTGGTGGGCGGCTGCTCGATGGCTTTCTTCTCGTTAGGCGAGAGCTTGGCCTGCAACTGATCGGCAATCGCCTTGGCGATCTCGCTCTGGATGGCGAACACATCGGCCAGATCGCGGTCGTAGGTTTGCGGCCACAGATGCGCGTCGTTGCGGGCATCGATCAACTGCGCGATCACCCGAATCTTGTTGGCGGCGCGTTGCACGCTGCCTTCCACCACATGCGCGACACCTAACTCCTCACCGATCTTGCGCAGGTTGCGCGCGACTCCGCTCTTGTATTGCATCACCGAGGTGCGGCTGATGACCTTCAAGTCCGCGATCTTTGCCAGGCCCGTAAGAATCTCGTCCTGCACGCCGTCAGTGAAAAAGGCATTGTCAGGATCGCGGCTCAGATTCTCGAAGGGCAGTACCGCGATCGATTTTGCGTTAATCGCAGACCTTGACTCGTTAGGCAAGGCGCTCGCCACCAGCGCAGCCTCGCGCCGAGGCGTGAGCACGAACTTGTCGAATGCAAAATAGCCAAGCGCCAGGACCAGCGCCACGATGATCGTGCGATCCATTCGTCGACCGGTCTGCGGAGTGATCGAGCGCTCGGGCGCCACATCTTCCTCGCGCCTCAAGCCCTGCGGCGTTAGTTCGAAAACCCAGCTAAAGATCACCGCGGGGATAAAGCCGAGCGCGAGAGTGATAATCAATCCGCGCAACGCCCAACTCGGAGCGTCAAACGCCGGTAGCAAAGTGCTCGCAACTTGAGTCAGCAGCCATGCACCGACGAGGTAGAGTCCCGCCATGCGGATGACATTGCGCCGCTTCAGCTCGGCGAAAAAATTGCGCTGATTCACTTTGGGTTTTCTTCGCAGAGTTTCTGGAATCGCGGATCACCACGCAGTAGATCGAAGTCTGGATCGAGGCGCAAGACGGTAGGAGTGACATACCCGGGGAACTTCAAGAGACGCGCCAGAGCCGGGATGGCATGGTCACCATCACCGAACTGGGCCTCGATTCGTGCGCGCGTAGATTCATAGCCGGCTCCAGTGATCGCGTCTTTCGACAACGGCGTCATCTCGACGGCTCGATCAGCATTTTTCATGGCCGCTTTCCGATCGCCGAGACCGCAATAGACCGATGCCAGCATGTTGTACAGATCGGCGTTATTGGGCTGGTTCTTCAGCAGCGCCTCGAGAGCGTCGCGCGCTTGAGTGTAATTGGCTTTGGCTCCGCTGGCATTGCCCGACAGCCGGCGTAGATCACCGAGACAAATATTGAAAGTGCTGAACGCCCAATCCGCCGATCCGCTCCCCCGGTCAGGCTGAAGAGCCTGGAGTTGGCTGATGGCTCCGGCATAAGCACGACGGAATCGAGCTTGATTCGTGATCGCGAAAACTGGCAGATCCTCTGCCGTTCGCGGATGCAACCCACTAATGACCGCATCTGCCTGGTCCAACTGGCCCAGCCACTGATAAACGAGTACCTTGCAGGCGATCAAGTCAAGATCGTCGGGCTGGAGGTTCAGTCCGTCGTCGATGAGACGCAGGGCCGATCCGTATTCTCTTGTCTGAAATCGGAGGTCAATGGCGTTTCGCCGCGCGACTCGCGACATGGGGTCGAGCGCGAACGCGCGTTCGAGATAATTGCCGGCCTGGTCCCAATGACCCTGGCGTTCCGAGATCCGACCGAGTGCGCCGAGAATTTCGGCGTTGTTAGGCCACTTCGCCATCAGTTGCTCAAGGTAACGGGCCGCCGCTGCGTAATCCTTCTCCACCCAGTATTGGTAATACCCCTGTGCGAGCCGCACTTCGGCCAGATCAGGCTGAAGGCGCAGCGCCGTATCCAGGGCTGCGCGTGCCGACGCGCGACGCGCGTCCGTTGCGTCGCTACCGGAAAACTGCCATGCATGAAGGCGCGCCAACAACGCCCAGGCCGTGGCAAAGCCGGGATCGAGCCGAACGGCCTGCTCCAGAAATTGCTGTGCGGTGTCCATGCTTGCATCATCGCTTTTGCGGAAGAGCGCCGACCCGCGAAGGTAAGCGTCGGAAGCTTCCGGGTTGCTTGTCAGCTTGGCGGTGATCACTTGCTTCTCCGCGCCCCTGAGCTTGGCATTCAACTGATCAGCGATCGCGCCGGCGACTTCCCCCTCCACAGTGAAGATATCGTTAAGCTTGCGATTGTAACTTTCCGCCCAGAGATGTTCGTCGGTGGCGGCTCGAATCAGCTGCACATTGATGTGCACCGCGTCGGCCGCCTTCTGCACGCTGCCTTCGAGCAGGTTGGCCACGCCTAACTGTTTCCCTATTTCGCGCAAGTTATCCGGGGCGCTCTTATATTTTTGCGTCGAGGTGCGTGAGATCACCTTTAGATCGCCGATCTTGGATAAGCGCGTCAGGATCTCGTCCTGGATGCCGTCGGCAAAATAGGCATTGGCTTCATCTTCGCTCCGGTTTTCGAAGGGCAGCACCGCGATTGATTTTGCATTAATGATCGACCTTGATTCGTTAGGCGGGGCGCTGGTCATCAGCGCAGCCTCGCGCCTAGGGGTGAGCACGAACTTGTCGAAGGCAAAATAGCCAAGCGCCAAGACCAGCACCACGATGATCATGCGGTCCATCCGCCGCCCAGTCTGCGGAGTGATCGAGTGCTCGGGCGCCACATCTTCGTCGCGCTTCAAGCCCTCGGGTGTTAGTTCGAAAACCCAGCTAAAGATCACCGCGGGAACGAACCCAATCGCTAGCAAAACAACGATGGTGCGAGGAAGCCACTCGGGTGCTCCGAACATTGGCAGCACTGTCCCGGCCACTTGCACGACCAGCCATGCACCGACGAGATAGAGTCCCGCCATGCGGATGACATTGCGCCGCTTCAGCTCGGCGAAGAAGTTATCGATCTTCATTATTTCCCGTGAGTAATCTTCCGCACGAGCGCTTCGAAGCGCGGATCGCCGCGAAGATCGTCGAGGATTGGATCTCCCGGGAGGAGGAACAAGTAGCTTTTATTGCCTCCCGCAAAGCCATGCTCGAGCGCTTCGATGGCGCGTTCTTTTTCGCCTAACGAGGTGTAAGCGACGGCCAGGGCGTACTCCGGAACTTCCGCGGACTTCGCCATTTCATTCAGGTACGCGAGAAGTTTTCGCGCCTCTTCCGTTTGTCCATTTCGGGCATAGGCCTGGGCGAGCATGGCGATGGAATAAGGATCGTTGTTTAGCTCGACTGCTCTTTGAAATTCCGGGATCGCCTCTTTGAGTCGGCCCGTTAGTTGCAGCGCCTCTCCGAGATAGTAGTGCGCGACAAATGAGCGCGAATCAATTTCTAAGGTCTTGCGCGCCTGTGTCTCGGCGGCGTCGTAGCGACGGGCATAGAGATATATGATGCTTAGGTCGGCATTGATGATCATGGAAAGCGGATCGAGCTCGAGCGCGCGTTTTAGTTCTTCAATAGATCGATCAGATTGCCGCAGCGTCGCGAGTGCAAGGCCGAACCAGTGATGGGCGGTGGCATAGTTCGGATTTAACTGAATCGCGCGCTCCAGTTCGTTCACCGCTCGGTTGACCTCGAGCTCCTCGGTGGCAATGAGACCAAGCGAAGCATGTGCCTCAGCTAACGAATCGTCCAGCTCCAGCGCTTTCTTCGCCGCAGCTTCTGCCGGCGCCACTGATTCGGCTGGAGAAGCTCCGCCGTAAAAACGGAGCAGGCCATATGAATCGGCTAGAGCAGCATAGGCCAGTGCGTAGCCGGGGTCTTTGCCGATCGCTTGCTTGAGATATTCGATTGATTTGCGCAGGTCGTCGCCGGTCCGCTTGTTCCAAAAGAATCTGCCTTTGAGATAAAGCTCGTAAGCTTCCGGATTCACTGTCGGCTTTTTCGCCATCGCCGTTTTTTCCGAGCCGCTGAGTTTTGCTTGTAACGTCTCGGCGATTGTTTTCGCGATGTCGGTTTCAACCGCGAAGATGTCAGTCAGTTTGCGATCATACGTGTCGGCCCATAGATGCGCGTCAGTCAGCGCATTGATTAACTGCACATTCACGCGCACCTGATCGCTCGCTTTCTGCACGCTTCCTTCCAAAATGTGGGCGACTCCAAGTTGCTTCGCGATCTCGGGAAGGTTCTCCGGCACGCTCTTGAAGTGTTGCGTCGATGTACGCGAAATCACTTTCAGGTCTGCGACCTTGGCCAATCTCGTCAGGATTTCGTCCTGCACGCCTTCGCAAAAGTAAGCGTTGTCGGGATCGCGACTGAGATTGTCGAATGGTAACACCGCGATCGATTTATTCGAAATTCCCACAGGCGATGCCGTTTTGTTTCCCGCACTGAAACGACCCAGAAAGAACAACCCGATCGAGAACGCAGCGGCTATGACAACAATGTAGATCCAAGTATGGCCACGTGAGTGTTGTCCAACCGCATCGGCTGCGTCAGTCCGTTTGATTCCTTCCGGCGTTAGCTCGAATGCCCAAGCCAGACTAAGCGCAACCGGAAGACCGATCATGATGAGCAGAACGATCAATCGAATGGCCCAATTCGGAACATCGAAGACGGGCAAGACCTGCGCGATTCCTTGAGAGAGCGCCCAGCCGGCGACGATGTAAGCAACTGCTACTTTGTAAACGTTGCGCCGCTTCAGCTCGGAGAAGAAGTTGGGATTACCCATAGGACGCTACTAGGAGCCAAGCGTGTAAAAAACAAAATACCAAATGTTCTGAACGAACATGCCGCCAACCCCGACCCATTGCAGCCAGCGCGGCCTTGCCCAACCAGCCAGCACTGCCAAGACGCCCAGAGCCAACCCAACCAGCTCTGCCTCGATCCACTCGTTAGGCTTCCATCCTAGAATGTTGTTCCGGTCGGCGTAGGTCGCGAGCCCAGACATCACGGCCAACGCAAGGGTAGCAGAGAAAATAACCCGTCGCTGTCGCTCAAAGAAGGCTGACATATCGAGTACTCCGTCTTCGCTATAAGGCATCGCCACGAGTGAACAGCTAAAGTAATTCGGGACCACCCAGCCGAGCTGAAGCAGCACTTCAGCAACCGACCAATGCTTGATATTCTGGAGCTCCCAAAGACCGAGCCAGTTAATGATCACACCGAGCGCAGCGTTGACCATCGATACCGTAAGCAGGGCAGAGAAGCGCACGCGGTCGCGAGCCAGCAGCAATTGCGACGCGCTCGAGAAAACATGCGTCAACGCGATGGCGAAGATAAAGGATACAAGTACGCTGACGTGTTGGAACATATGCTAGTGCTATAGCCGCTCAGATCTCACGGTCCCACGTGCTCCTGCGTGGTGAGGAGTTGTTGGAATGCTGGGTCGTTACGGATCGGGTCCCACACCGGATCGATTTTTAAGCGCGCGATGGAAACGGTCTCGCCCGCGGGGATGCTAAGTAGCCGGCGAAGAATTGCAATGGCGTCGGACGCCGCTCCGGTGCGAGCTTCGACTTCGGCAAGGCCGGCCAGATTGGAATTACCAAGAAGCGCATCTCTCTCCGGCGGAAGTAAGTCCACAGCCTGCCGCGCGAGTTTGAGAGCGTCGGCGTCACGTTTGAGCGCGATATACACCCAGATTAATTCTCTCATTGAAACCCGCTCGTTCGGTCGCTCGCGTAATCTTTCCTCGAGCAGTTGTCTCGCTTTTTCTGCGTCGGCTTGTGCGCCGATGAAGTCGCCAGCTAGAGCGCGAATGGTAGCTTTCGCGGAGAGCCGTCTGCGTTGATCCGCGGCAGTATCGGCACTTATATCCCAAACCTTCAGGGCTGCTTGAAAATCGCGCGCGAAAACAAAGGTATACGCGCGATCACCGGTCACGCTCGCGACGATACCCGAAGCAGACGACGAGATGAGATCGTTCGTGGAGGGAAAGGTCGCCAGCACGCCTTGCGCTCTTTTGATGTCGCCGCTCCCGTTCAGAATCGCCAGAAGCAAGGCGCGCATACCGATCACATCGGCCGGATCGATGCTCAGTGCATATTTGCCGGCGCGCTCGGCGTCTTGCCACATACGCAAGATGCAATAAGTCTGAGCAAGGTTTCCGGCTACATCGGCATTGCGCGGGTCCTGCTCGAGCGACTTCTTGAGCGTATCCAAAGAGCGTTGCCATTGCCCCTGCCGGCGATAGACATAACCGGAATATTCGAGCGCCTGCGCGTTGTTAGGCTGTAACTGGAGCGCGCGCCCAAACTCGGCCAATGCCTGTTCGTACTGCCGATAGCCGTAGTAATAAAAAAGGCCATGCGCGACGTGCGCTTGCGCCAGATCTGGCGCCAGAGCTAGCGCATGCTCAACCGTCTTTTGAACTTCCGCGAGCTCCGGTTCAGTGAACGTTTCCACGAACCAGTGTTGACTCAAACGAGACTCGGCCAGGCGAGCCATGGCGAGCGCAAAATTCGGATCGCGCGCAATGGCTTGCTGATACCACCCGATAGCCTGGTCGAATGATTCCGGTCTTAAGGAAGCATTCGCCGCACGAAGCTGGGACTCGCCTTTCAGAAACAGATCATACGCTGCGGTGTCCTTGGTTGGCGCGGTGGCGAGCGTGTTAGCTTCGGCCGGGGACAGTTTCGCCTGAAGGGAATCGGCGATTTCCTGCGCCACTTCGCTCTCCACGGCAAAGACATCTTTGATATCGCGGTCGTAAGTCTTAGCCCACAGATGTGAGTCAGCCCGGGCGTCGATGAGCTGGACGTTGACGCGAACTTTGTCAGCGGCCTTCTGCACACTGCCTTCCAGAACAGTTGCGACGCCGAGCTGTTTTGAAACTGTCTTCAGGTCTTCTGGCTTGCTCTTGTACTTCGCGGTGGACGTGCGCGAGATCACCTTCAAATCGGCGATGCTCGCAACCTTCGTCAGAATTTCGTCCTGAATGCCGTCGGCAAAATAAGCGGCGTTCTTGTCGTCGCTGAGATTTTCGAACGGCAACACCGCGATCGATTTTTGCGGAATGGATGAACCCGTCGCCGCCTCGGTGCGAGCAGCATTGGCGGTATTTCGGGCGGAGTAGCGACCGATAAAAATCAATCCGATCGAAAAAGCCGCGCCAACGATCACGATATAAATCCAAGCGTGAGATTTCCTGCTTCCTTGCGCGGCAACATCGACATCTTCCGTGCGTTTCAATCCTTGCGGCGTCAATTCAAACGCCCACGCGATCACCAGCGCGATTGGAAATCCGATTACGATCGCGAGCACGATCAATCGCACGGCCCAATTTGGAATTTCGAAAAATGGAAAAACCTGAGTGGCGATTTGAATCAGCAGCCAAGCGACGACGGCATATGCGACCGCGACCTTGTAAACGTTGCGCCGCTTCAGCTCGGAAAAGAAGTTACGCGAGTTCACTTTGGTTTTTCTTCGCAGAGTTTTTGGAAACGCGGATCATTGCGGAGCGGATCGAACATCGGATCGAGCCGGAGCAGCGCGGGAGTCAGCGGCACGTTTTCGGCCAGTACGGCACGACCCGGGATCGAAAGTAGTTTCTGTAAAGCAGCGATGGCGCGGTCGGGTTCACCTATCTGCGCAGCCACTCGGGCCAGGGTCTCAATCGCGGAAGGACCATTCACAGCGTCTTTCTCGATCGGGACCGTGGCCAAGGCCTTTTCCGAAAAAGCCAAGGAGGTGGCCTTGTCACCGAGACACATATTGGTCAGGGCGAGATCTTCAATCAGCTGAAAATTTTCCGGCTGTGTTTGGAGGAAAGATTCCAGTTCGCTGCGCGCCTGTCGCCAGCTTTCCTGGGCGGCGGCATGGTCGCCGGCGACTTCTTGCGCCCAGCCCAGCCAAAAGCGCAGTTCGCCATTCAAATAACCGAACGCTGGATCAGGCTTGGCCAGTATTTCCTTTAGCCGAGGGATGATTGGCGCAGGACGGCGCTCCAAGATCGCCTGGTAAACTTGTGTTTCCAAAGCCTGACTTAGATCGGCGGCCGGGCGGAGCGGAGCGAGGATCGCCGAGGCGCGAGCCAGATCGCCTTCGGCTTGGAAGATAGCCGCCTTGTTCGCCAGGACATCGACGTCGTCCGGCGTGATATCGAGAACCTGATCATTTTTTCGCAGCGCTTCGGGAAAGCGACGAAGGTAGATATAGGAAAGAGCGTGCTGGGTCAGTACGTTAACATTGCGCGGGTCGAGCCGCTCGGCTTCGTTGAAATACGACTCGCTTCGGTCCCACTGTCCTTGTCTCCGTGTGACGTAGGCCAGCGATTCAGAAATCCGGCTGCTATTGGGCAGGAATTGACGCGCTTGCTCAAAGTAACGCACCGCCGTGTCGTAATCCTTCAGGGAGGCATAATGATATTCGCCATTGGCCAATACTGCCTCGCCAAGATTCGGCTGAAGACTGAAAGCGGTTTCGGCTGCTTGCCGTGCCTCTTCACGCAGAGCAACCGTTGGTTGCAGAGTGAACGTGATGTAGCCGACCGAATCCATGTATGAGAGCAGAGCCCACGCAAGTGCGAACTTCGGGTCCAACCCCACCGCGTCTCTGAGATATTTCTGTGCTCCAAGGATACTGACGGGTGTGGTGGGTTTCAGGCTAAAAGCCAACCCACGCAGGTAGGCATCGTACGCTTCAAGGTTGTCCGTCGGTTTGGCAGCGATGATTTGCTCTTCCTGACCGGTGAGTTTCGCGCTTAACTGATCAGCAATCGCTTTCGCTACCTCAGTCTCAACCGAAAAAATGTCGGTGAGTTTGCGATCAAACGTATCGGCCCAAAGATGCGAATCATTGGCTGCCTTGATCAACTGCACGTTGACGCGCACAGAGTCGCCGCTCTTCTGCACGCTTCCTTCCACGATGTGAGCAACGCCAAGTTGCCTGGCGATCTCAGGCAGGTTTTCCGGCGCGCTTTTGTAATGCTGCGTGGAAGTGCGCGAGATCACCTTCAGGTCGGCGATCTTGGCTAAGCGCGTCAGAATCTCGTCCTGGATGCCGTCGGCAAAGTAGGCGTTGTCGGGATCGTGGCTTCGGTTTTCAAATGGCAACACCGCAATCGATTTTGCGTTAATGACAGATCTTGACTCGTTAGGCACAGTCGCCGTTTTGCTATCCGCTGAACGCACCGCCGCAAAACGCCAGAGAAATCCACCACCCAAAGCCAGAACCAGCCCAATGATGAGAAGCTCTGTGCCGGTAACTCGCTGCGCGCCGCGTTCGCCGTGATACCAGGCCAGGACCAGGGTCACAAAGAAACCGACCACTAACCCCAGGGTAATGCCGCGCCGCACCCCTTCGGGCCAACCAAACTGTTGCGCGACGATGTCGATCCCTTGCAACAACGCGAACGCCGCCGCGACGTAGGCGATCGCCCATTGCACCAGCTTGCGTTGCTTGAGACGTTGTAAGAACTCATTCATGGCGATGAACCCCTCGTGGAGGCGGCATACTTAGTCAGCAATGGCTGAAAGCATGGGTCCTGTCGTGTGGGATTGCCAACCGGGCCGATTCGCCGTTCCAGCTCGGCGAAGGAGTTGTCGCTCTTCATTTCTGCTGTGTTTTCGGCGCGATAACTTTCTGCATCCGCCTTCGCTGAGCTACGGGCGAGACAAGCGAGCGCTTAAGGATCATCGAGCTTCGTCCGTTTTTGGTGCGATCACTTTTTTGACCAATGCCTCGAACCGCGGATCGCCACGCAGCGGATCAAGCAGTGGATCGACGTTGATCCAGCAAATGTTGGAGCCGTCGCGCTCCTCGTAACCCTGTTCGAGCCAGCGTAGCGCTTCGTCTTTATTGTTCAGGCTGAGATAAAGCAGCGCGCGCAAGTAGCTGGGCACCTCGCGGTGCTGACTTATCTGATCGAGCTCGCTCAACATTCGCCGCGCGGCATCCTTGTCACCAGTGTGCGCTTTGGCCTGCGCCCAGAACGTCGCCACAGCCGGATTGTCGCTTAGTTGCTTTGCCTTTTCGTACTCGGCAATCGCGCCGGACAGGTCGCCCTTTGCTTGAAGAGCGATGCCAAGATTGTCGTGCGCGTAGAAAGATGTTGGATCGATCTCCAGCGTCTTTCGCAACTGTGCCACCGACTCATCGAAGCGGCGGGCGTAAAAGAACGTCTCGCCCAGGTCCGCGTTAATCACGATCGACAACGGATCTAATTCAACCGAGCGTTTGCCCTCGGCAATGGCCTCGTCGAATTGTCCGAGCGCTGCCAGGCTATCGTTGCTGAACCAATGATGTGCGTCGGCATCGTTTGGCTTGAGCTCGATCGCTCGTTTGTATTCGCGCGTGGCTCCGGCCAAATCGATTTCGCTAAAGAAGAGCACTTTTCCCAGCGCCGCGTGTGCTTCAGCGAGATTGGGATCAAGACGGAGAGCTTTGAGGGCGGCTTCTTTCGCTTTCGAACCCGCCTCGCGCCGGTCTGCGCCAGTATAAAAGGGAGACAAAATATAGGCGCTCGCCAGACCTGCGTAAGCAAGCGCATAATTTGGATCCCGTTCGATCGCCTGCTGGAAAAACGCAATCGCTTTCGGAATGTTGTCGCCCGTCCGCTTTTCCCAAAGTGATCTCCCTTTGTGATAAAGCTCGTACGCGGCCGTATCGGTCGTCGGCTGCGCCGTCATCATCTGTTTTTCCGAGCCGGTCAGCTTCACCTGCAGTGTGTCCGCAATCGTTTTGGCGATCTCGCTTTCGACGGAAAAGATGTCGATCAATTTGCGATCGTAAGTGTCCGCCCAGAGATGTGCATCGGTCATGGCGTTGATAAGCTGCACATTCACGCGCACCTGATCGTTCGCTTTCTGCACGCTGCCTTCGACGATGTTCATTACGCCGAGCTGCTTCGCGATCTCGCGTAAATCTGAGGGCGCGCTCTTAAAGCGCTGTGTCGAAGTGCGCGAAATGACTTTCAAATCCGCTACCTTGGCCAGGCGCGTCAGAATTTCTTCTTGGACGCCCTCGGCGAAATAAGCATTGTCGGGGTCGCGACTGAGATTATCGAACGGCAACACCGCGATCGATTTTGCCGGCAATTCGTTAGGCACGGACGCAACGCTTTTGTTTCCTGCGGTGTATCTGCCAAGAAAAAATAGAGCGACCGAAATCGCGGCAGCGATCACGACGACGTAGATCCACGCGTGTTTCTTTCGCCGGGTCGCCGCAGACACCGGCATCGCGTCAGCGACTTCGGTCCGTTTGATTCCCTCTGGAGTCGCTTCAAACGCCCACGCGATCACGAGTGCGATCGGAAATCCGATTACGACTAGTGCGATCACAAGGCGAACGACCCAATTCGGAATTTCCAAGAATGGAAAGACTTGAGTCGCAACTTGAACAAGCAGCCAGCCGACAATCGCGTAAGCAACCGCGACCTTGTAAACGTTGCGCCGTTTCAGCTCGGAAAAGAAATCGGGCGCGTTCACTGGTGTGCCGGGGAAGCGGGGTCCGGCGCGAGCAAGGCAACAAGTTTTTCGAAACGCGGATCACCGCGGAGCGCATCCCAGTCGGGACTTTTCTTCAGTTCGCCATAGGTAACGCCGGTTGGAAGTTTGACAGATTTCTCCAGTTGTTCCAGCGCCCCACCCCTATCGCCGCAACGGATATAAATTGTCGCCAGATTGGTTATCCACACGGGCCCCACCCACGAGTCCTTCGTAAAGGGAAGGATCTCACAAGCGCGTTTACCTTCCTGGATTGCTTCGTCACACCGGCCGAGCATGGCGTCGGTTAGGCCAAGATAACTCCAGCCCTGCGCGTAGTCGGGTTGTTCTCGAGTCATGCGCTCGAAAATCGATCGGGCGGCGGTGAGCGCGGTTTGCGCGAGGTCCTTGTTGCCGAACAACCAAGCGGTGCGCCCGACGCAAAACTCGCGAGGGACATAGGCTTCATCGAAACTATTGGCGATGCCTTCGACAGGAATAAGCGCGAGCGCCTTTTCGGATTCGCTTTTATTCCCCTGCATCCAGCTGCAAACCAGCAGTGGAAAGGCGACGCCACGGGCTGCCTCAGCGCCTTTTTGCGCAATCAGCTGCAATGGCTTTCGCAAGTCGGCGACGTCACCCGTTTGCGCGAAAGCATTGAATCCAAGCAGATAGCTGACAAACGGATCGCTTGGCAGGATGCTCAAAGCCTGCTCATACAGGCGCCTTGCTTCCGCGTAGCGGCGCATACCCTGAAAGGTCGACCCCGCTTCCATCAGCACGACGAAGTTGCGCGGGTCCAGCTCCACGGCACGCTTGAAATTAGCTTCAGCTTCCTGCCAGCGCGCGGTTCGGCGGTCCACGGAGCCAATGACGACGTAAAGCCGGGCCTCGTTAGGCAAAAGTTGCGTCGCGAGATTCAGCTCCGCCAGCGCCCGATCGTAGTCACGAAATCCGTGGTAGGCATAGAGCCCCTTCATCCAGTGCACTTCTCCGGCGTCCGGCTGTATCTCTTCGGCCTTTTGCAGCGCAACTCGCGCCAATTCGCGGCGCTGTTCGGTATGGTCAAACCCCGCCCAGTAGAGGTCGAGGTGCGTTTCGCACATGAGGCAATAGGCACGCAGAAATTTCGGATCGCGCCGCACGGCTTCCTCCAACAAGCTGATTCCCTGAAGCAAGCTTCCCTTTGCGTCCGGATCATTCGTCAGGTCATCCAGCTGCCGGGCTCGCAGAAAAAGGTCGTAGGCGACCGGGTCGCTTGTTGACGGTTTCTCGATCCGGGCTTTTTCGTTAGCCGACAAATGGGCTTGTAGTTGCTGGGCGATGGCTTCGGCGATCTCGCTTTGAATCGCGAACACGTCCGCCAGGTCGCGGTCATAGGTTTGCGCCCATAGATGAGCGTCGTTGCGGGCGTCAATCAATTGCGCATTTACCCGCACCTTGTTTGCCACCTTTTGGACACTGCCTTCCAGCACATGGGCCACACCCAGTAATTGTCCAATCTCTCGCAGGTTGCGCGTGGCTGCGGTCTTGTACTGCATCACACTGGTGCGACTGATTACCTTCAGCTCGGCCACTTTGGCCAGGTCAGTCAGGATTTCGTCCTGAACGCCATCGGCAAAGAATGAGTTCTGTTTGTCATCGCTCAGGTTTTCAAACGGCAACACTGCGATGCTTTTTTCGGCGGCAACGTCGGAATGCGGGGCAGCGGACGGACTGGCCGCCGCTCGCGGGCGAGCCTCACGAAGAATTGCCGGCGCAAAGATGATTGCCACGATTGCAATCGCGAAAAGGAGAAATGCGGCGACTAACATCGCGACTAAAATCGGGAACCGCTTCCCGCGACCCACTGCGATTTCCTTTTTAGTGTGCTGAAATTTTTTGGGTGGCGCAGGATTACCAACGACATCGGCGTAAAAATTCACCACCGAAACAGACATGCCGTGCTTCACCTCCACATCGCCGAGATCGTGGAGATACGGTTGCCACCGGCGCGATTGGGCCAAATCGTCGGCCACGCGTTTCGAAACGAGGATGTGTCCGGCATCGCCGCAATCCATGATACGTTGCGCGATATTGATTCCGGCCCCGGCAATGTTCACGCGTTGGTTCACGTCCGCAACGTGGTGCACTGATCCACTGTGAATTCCCATTCGCAGCGGCAGGCTCGGTTTCGCCCGCAGGGACTGAGTAATTTCCAGCGCGCATTCGACCGGCTCTTCCTCCGATCCAGTAAACACCATAGCCATGCCGTCACCGGTCGGAAGAAAAATGAGCTGACCGGCCGCTTCGGCGTTTCGCGCTGTTTCCGTGTTCCGGACAATCGCGTTCAGCTCGTGCAGAGCGTCCGATTGTTCATCAGTTGTCAGCTTCGTGTACCCAACGATGTCGATGAAGAGGACGTGCGCGATTTCCAAACGCGGCTTCGTTTTTTGCTCTTCGGGCATGACGCGCTGATTTTAACGTTTGCTACCGTGAACGCATCCTAAAAAGCAGTCCGGAGAAACTCGGCAGCGAACGCTTGTAAGTTTTGATTTGTTTTAGCGTGATTCGTGCCTGCCGCGCCGTAGGTTGCGGGCAACTGAAGGCGGGTGTTTCGTGGGCAAAAATCTTAACGGAGAGAATCAATCATGTCGTCATCACCAAATGTATCGAAACGTCCGCTCTCATACACGATTGCCGAATGGGCTTGCTCGCTGAAGTACGAGCATCTTTCTCCTGAGGCGATTCAGACTGCCAAATTATTCTGGTTCGATTCCATCGGCTGCGCGCTGGGAGGCAGTCAACAGGATGATGCGAAGATTTTGCTGAAACACTACCGCGCGATGACCGGCACCCAAGCGACTTCCAGAGATTCCTCGACGGAGCCTGTCCTGAGCGAATTCGAAGGGCTCGGAATGAAAAACAAACACCACCGCGCGACGAGCAATGGTGGAGCCACTGTCTTTGTATCCGGCTTCGGGACCAATCCAGTCGATGCGGCGTTTTTGAACGGACACATGATTCGCGCAATGGATTACAACGACATCTACTGGAAAGCCGATCCTTGCCACCCGAGCGATCTCATCGCGGCCGCTCTCGCGCTTTGTGAAAACGAAGGTCTAAGTGGCAAAGATTTGATTCTTGCGACGATTATTGCCTACGAAATCGAAATGCGGCTTTGTGAAATCGGCCGGCCGGGTGTGCGCGAATACGGCTGGCACCACGCCACGCTGAGCGCCTTTGCTGCGCCAGTTGCCGCAGGCCGTGTATTGAATCTCACGGCGGACCAAATGGTGTCAGCAATTGGCATCAGCGCGTCCCGAACGTTTTGTCCGGGAGCAGTCACCGCCGGCAAACTTACCAACATGAAGAACACGGTTGATCCGTGGGCTGGACGCATGGGCGCGGAGAGCGCGCTTCTTGCTCGAGAAGGATTCTCCGGTCCCGAGCACATCATCGATGGCAAGGAAGGACTTTTTGCAGTCTTCAAGCACGTCCAATACAAGGGAGAGCCGGCCACTTTCGACGGCGAGGGATTGATCAAAGACCTGCCGACATCACCGAAATCGTACTACCGCATCCTTGATTGCGGGATGAAAAGTTTCCCGATCGAAGCGCTGAGCCATGCGCCGCTCACCGCCATGATGAAAACCGTAAGAGACAACAAGATCAAGGCCAACGAGGTGAAAGAAATCAAAGTAGAAGTGATCGCGCGCGCCGCAGACATACTTGGCGATCCGCACAAGTATCGACCGGACTCAAAGGAAACTGCCGATCATTCCCTACCCTATTGCATGGCAGTCGGCCTGGTCGATGGCATGGTGACCCCGTTGCAATTTAAAGAGGAACGGGTGCGCGATCAATCGCTGATTCCGATCATGGACAAGATAAAAGTAGTCGCGAATGAAGAATTCGAAGCGCTGTTCCCCAAGTTCCAGCCGAGCCGCGTAACTATCACGACTAACGACGGCAAATCGCATTCAACTCGCGTGGATGTGCCCAAAGGCGATCCTCGCGATCCAATGAACGAGGAAGAAATCGCGGTCAAATTCACAGCGCTCGGCGGCGATGTTATTGGCAAGGATCAATGCGAGAAATTACGGAAGTGCATCATGAACATCGACGGCGCGAAGAAAGTTGACGAACTTCTGGAGCTGACGATCGCGTGCTAAGTAACGCGTGTCTGGACAAAAGCGGAGCGAAGACTCACCGCACTCCGAAAGCACTGCGTGCGAAATTCGCGCGGGCCAACTTTGTTTTGCCAACCTTTCAGGAGTGCGACGCGTCCTCGAGTCGCTTTTTGTGGGTTTGTGCTTCCCAGAGGTCATTAGCGCCATCGGGGCACGCGCTAATGGAGAGCTTCTAAAGTCCAAGGATTTTTGATACCTTCTGAAGTCTGCCATGTCTGCGGACTTCACGATCGATCCGAAATTTGAGATCGGACATGTTCTCTTCATCGACATCGTCGGCTACTCAAAGTTGCTCATCGGGGAACAGAGCGAGCTCGTTCGTGAGCTGAAGGAGGTAGTCGCCGCAAGCGAGCAGGTCCGGGTTGCGGAAGAACAAGGCAAATTGGTCTCATTACCAACTGGCGACGGCGTCGCGTTAGTTTTTCGCGATAGCGCGGAAGCACCCGCGCAATCCGCGCTCGAGATTGCCGGAGCGATTAAGAAGTATCCACAACTGCGACTTCGGATGGGAATCCACAGCGGACCTGTTAACGTGGTTATTGACCTCAACAATCGAGCGAATGTTGCCGGAGCGGGAATCAACGTTGCGCAGCGTGTAATGGATTGCGGCGATGCCGGTCACATTCTGGTTTCCAAACACGTCGCCGAAGACCTCGAGCACTACGCACGCTGGCAGTCGTATTTACACGAGTTGGGCGAATGCGAAGTAAAGCATGGCGCTCGAATTTCGCTGGTCAATCTTTACGGCGACAGCGTCGGAAACGCGGATGTTCCTGAGAAGATTAAGCAAGCAAGACGCGAACAAGCTAGAGCTAGCCGAGACGGACGTAAGCGTATCCTGGTAGCAACCTCCATCGTGGCTGCGGCCGTGCTCGGCATTGGTTACTGGGTGTTTCACCAGCGCCGCGCAAACGATTTCGCGAGCATCCCAGTTAAAAGCATCGCCGTGTTACCCTTTCAAAATCTCAGTCCAGACCCGCAGAACGCCTTCTTTGCTGATGGCGTGCAGGATGAGATTCTTACCAACCTGGCAAGAATCGGTGATCTGAAAGTAATTAGCCGAACGTCAGTGATGCAGTACAAGGCCGGAACGGCACGGAACGCCCGGACGATCGCTCAAGCCTTAGGTGTTTCTCACCTTCTGGAGGGCAGTGTTCAACGCGCTGGCGGCAAAGTGAGAATTAGCGCCCAGCTTATCGACGCGCGCAACGACACGCATCTTTGGGCCCAGACTTACGACCGCAATTTGGCCGATGTCTTCGGTATTCAGAGTGAGATCGCAAAGGCTATTGCCCAAGAATTACAGGTTAAATTATCACCCAGCGAGAAAAACGCGATCGAGCGACCGCCTACAAGTGATCTGGCATCGTTTGATCTTTACGCGCATGCCAAAGCGATATTGCAGGGAAGTCTACTTCATCGTGATGACCTTTTGCACGCCATTGATCTGCTCGACCAGGCGATTGCCCGCGATCCGGCATTTTTTCTCGCGTATTGTGAAGTCGCGTCGGCGCATGGCCATCTTTATTTTTTTGCCTTCGATCACACAACGCAACGCATCTCATTGGCTGAAGCCGCAGTGCGGCAGGCAGAGCATTTACGCCCTGACGCCGGGGAAACGCACTTGGCCCGAGCTGAATTTCTTTATCGCTGCCGCACCGATTATGAAAAGGCGGGCGCCGAGTTGGAGCTGGCTAGGCACGCTTTGCCTAACAGGTCAGAGGTGTTCGAATTGCTTGGTTACATTGACCGGCGGCAGGGACGTTGGGACGATTCTACCCGCAGCTTGGAGAAGGCTTTGCAGCTGGACCCGAGAAACTTCAACATTCTGCAGCAAATTGCCGGGAATTATCAGCAACTGCGCCGATATGCTGATATGGTCGCAGTACTCGACCGGGCACTCGTGCTGCATCCGGAGGATTCCGTAACGCGTGTCTTCCGGGGCTTTGCTCTTTTAGACTGGCGAGCTGACTCGCGGCCATTGCACGAAACGATTCACAAGATCTTGTCCGAAAATCCGGGAGCGGCTGAACAGATGGCCGACGCTTGGTTTTTGATGGCGATATGCGAGCGCGATCCAAACGAGATCAGTCAGGCACTTAAGGCAGTTCCGCGCGAGGGTCTTTCTAACGAGGGTGTGAATTTTCCAAAATCATGGTGCGAAGGCCTTGCTGCGCACCTTATGGGCGACACGCCCGGCGCGCGTGTCGCCTTCGCCAGAGCTCATTCGGAGCTGGAACGTTCCATCGGTGAGCAGCCAGATTGGGGACCTGCCTGGTGCGTGCTGGGAATGATCGACGCCTTCCTGGGACATAAAGCCGATGCCATACGCGAGGGACGCCGCGCGCTTGAGTTGCTTCCGGTTGAGAAGGACCCAATCAACGGTGCGCTCCTCATGAAATACCTCGCTTTCATCTATGCTTGGACCGGAGACCACGATCGCGCCATCGATCAACTGAAAACCACACTCCAGCGACCTGTCGATTTGAGCTATGGGGAGCTGCGCCTGTATCCTCACTGGGATCCGCTCCGCGGCGACCCGCGCTTCGAAAAACTTGTGGCCTCCCTTGCGCCGAAAGACTAAGCCTGTGATCCGCGGTACCTGCGCATCGCTACAAAATCCTTGAATCGAATCTCAGCGGCGCATCTAATCCGATCAATTATGAAAACATTGATGTGCGGTTTGGCAGCGTTACTGAGTGTGGCGCTGGACAGCGGGAATGTTGTCGCCACGGAGGACGGTTTTCAAAAGGCCTCAAATATTTTCATCGGTACGGTTTTGTCTGAGAACGGCCGCTACATAACGGTCACCCGCGGTAGCGATCACTGGCGGTTTCGGACCGTTCTGTCCCGAGAGACGCAAATTGAAATATCTCGGCCGCTGGCAAATACTTCGAAAATGTTCATACACACGACACAGCGTACGGCTGTAACAAAACTTCGCATCGCCAAGGTGACCTAGGTGACAAACGAGGCGGCACCGTTTCCGCAGAGGGCCTTATTCTAGGGGCGGATAGGCCCTATTCGTCTGGATAGGCAAGCGGTTTCGCCCAAGTCGGAAGTTTAGCGTAAGGGGTGTAATTGGGCCCACGCGAGTCAATCACTTTGCCGGTCGCCAAGTCATACTGCACGTATGACGAGGGACCATGATATCCCATAGAGCGAACAATGAGCGTTTTGTCGTCGTCGGTAAACCTCCAGTCCATGATACAAACGTTCTCCTCAAATGGAGGAAACTTTTTGGTAGTCGCGTCGGGGAGACGAACAACGAGAGAGTCTTTGCCAACTTTCATCGATCGCCCAAAACTACTCTCTGTCTTACCAATTCCAATCCACCCGATTTTCCCCTTCGCTGATACTTTCGCCTTATAGCAATCGCCAGTGTGAGTCAACATCTCGGTGTGACCGTCACTGAACGTAACCTTAACGTTACCGGTCTCACCGCCTTCAGACCGCGAAGACACCGGCATGATAGAAACATCCTTTGCCGTGCTTGCTTCGGCTTTCACTGCCTTCAAGTCCAGGTCGTCCGACCTTTCCTCGTCAGATTGACTGCTGCTCTTCTTACTTGTCTGCTCCTTTTGGGAGACGATTTTCATAACGCCGCTCGCATCAGTAGCCAGTATCAATGTCTCCTGTGCAATACCTGACGTTTGGTTGCTGGTCTGCGGGTTACTCACGTCATAGCTAGCCGAAAAAATCATTTTCTTTGTTCCCAATGAGACTGTGGTGACCGGTCCAACCAAACTCCACCGTCGCACCGGCCAGCGTGCGAAATATTTTTCCGCCTCCGCGCGCACGGCAGCCTTGCTGATCACACCGCTATTCGTATAATCGACACGATCGGCGTAAAGGCTGGCAACCGTATCAACATCTGCTCCTGAGTATGCCTGGACAAATGCCTCTGCGATAGATTCGGGAGTTACTTCGCTTTTGTTAAACGATTGTTCGTTTTCCGCAGCCTGGATGCTCGGTTGTGTGACAACAACCTTCTTCGCACCGGCCTTGGCCTCCGCTCTCGCCTGCTCCAGCTTCTGCTTGTCGTCAGGATAGTGAGTAATCTGATATTTGTGTTGATAGTCCGCGATGGCTCCGTTTAGGTCGCCCCGTACCTTGCGAATATCACCGCGTCTGCTGTAGGCGCCGGCAACGGATAAATTCCTGTCTGCGCGCCGCCGATCCCCACCGAGCCGGGAGGGAGGTGCAGGATTGTTCGCGATCACTTGGGTATAGTCGGCGACAGCTCCATCAATGTCGCCTTTCAACTCCTTGGCGTGTCCCCGACTGAAATAGGGGTCCGAGCCTAAGGGCGACGCCGAATCCGTTGTCGCTGTGCCGGCAATTTGTCTGTCGCAAAGCGCAATAGCTTTGTCGTATTCCGCCATCGCTCCGGTTGAATCACCATTCGCCTTTCGCATGTTCCCAATCTCAACCAAATTAATGCCGCTTGATCTCAATTCAGCCGCACGGGTGAAATCGGTCATCGCTCCTTCAAAATCGCCGTGCTGTTTTTTTGCCGTCGCGCGAACGTAATACGAACCTGCGTTGTTTGGATTGAACGAAACAAGCCGATCGTAAGCTGCGAGGGCGCCGGCCCAATCTCCGCGTTTTTCCTTCACCCCAGCTAGGTGTTCACACGCTTCATCTCGTCGGTCTGGCTGGTGTTCGATCGCTCGTTCCAAATCTGCAATCGCTCCATCGATGTCTCCTTGTTGTTGTTTATCATAGGCTCGACCGATATAGTTAGTTCGCAAAGCCGTGCGGGGCACGATTTGTGTGGTCGACTTGATCGTTATCTGCGGCGTCCCTCCGGCCAATTCGATTTTTCCGGTTACCGCGATTTGCACGCCCCGAACTGTTTCGGGATCCAACTCGGGTCCCGAAGCGTCGAGAGGTACAACAATCCATAACAGCGCCTTTCGCAGATCACAGCCGCCGATCAACACGTCGGTGTGCCGCCTCCCGTGGTCGATGCAATCTACCTTCCCAACGATCGTAGTCCTCTCGCCGGTGTGCTTTTTCGCTTCCGCGGCCGTGTACTCGGGTATTAAGCCGGTCGCCGAAGCCGTGCCCAGTAAGGCCGCGACCGCCGCCGCGATAATGTAAACTCGGGATCGTGCGGCCGCGATTCGTTTGCTGTTCATGGCCTCGGAAACCCAAAACCAAAGCTCTCAAGGGTGCGGCGGCATGGGACCGCCGGCATCCTGCCATGCACGTATGCCGCGCATTACCTTCTCACCGACGGACTCTTCTTGCACCGGTTGTCCGCGAACGGGGCGCGACTTGTGCTTTGCGGCTGCAAGCTTGGCGTCACGACAGCGACCAAGCACTTTTAGGTTCTGTTTTTCCAGGTCGCTAAACTCATTTTCAATGTCGTCGAAAGTCAGTCCAGGGCGCGGCTTGTACCACGAAAATTGCTCGAATTGTTTGGTAACTTTCTTGTCCTTAAATTCCGCACCGTGCCGCGCGAACATTTCGTTAATGGCATAAGTAATTTCGCTTAAGCTCGACTCGTTCACATCGGTCACGGTCAATTCGTCCAGGCGAGTCGCGGGAAATCTTTCGCCGGGAAATTCGTTGTCTTCAGTGTTTGCAGTCTCCGAATTTTGCCCATTTTGTGCAACGGCATCTGATTGCTCGCTGGCTTGCTCGTTCGGGGAATTATCGGCCACTTCTGTCGAGGCTGGTTGGTCTGGAGCCGGTTGGATTTGTTTCGAGCCGACGTCGTACGTGCACCTCCATGGCTCAGGCACATCCGGATTTTGAGGCGTTGATAGGAAAACCACTGAAACGTCCAGTTTTCGCGAATCGTTTTCCCAGCTGCTCGCATCAATAGTCGCGCCGCGGCGTGGCTCGCCGGGGTCTGCATGCATGGCTTGCAAGTAACTTTGCCAGATTATCTCTTGCAGTTGGGAATTTTGCTCGCCTGTACCCTCAACCTGGTCATACTGAACCGAAGAAGTGCTGCTGCGCCGGTAGAGCCGAACGCCGCCTCCTGCGCCATGGCGCTCGTTAACTGCAATCCACTGATCGTCCGGCGAGACAAGTGCCCAGGCAGGCTGTTTTGACTCACACAAAACGGTAGCGGCACCAGGCCGATGTGCGTCTTCTACCGCAATCCGTCGGATTTTCGTCTTGCGATCGCGAAGATGTTTGATCTGAAGATTGCCACTCGGTGACGTGAATTGACGTTCCAGCACTAAATCCGAGGAGGGCGCCGCCGGTACAGCAGGAGCAGGCGGCGCGTTGTTTGGTTGTGATGGCGTTGCTGGCGAGGAGACAATTGTCCGGTTCGCGGATTGCAAATTGCCAGCACGGCCTTTCCAACTCGGAAGCCAAACACTAAGGACAACGATATTGCCGGCCAGGAGAACGCCAAGGAAAACCACGACTAGAGTTACTGCGCGACGAGACATGAAGCGATTGCGGCCGGCGTAGCTCAGCTCTCCTGTGTGACGAGGCCCAGTGATTGTACCGTCGGCTCGTCTATAGCTGCCGTGATTTCGAGCTCGTGATCACGCTGGTAGGCTCCCAGAGCATCTCGCGTCTGGTCACCAAACTGCCCATCAATGTTTCCGGTGTAATAGCCTTGATCCTGCAGCGCTTCCTGAATATTTATAACTACTTCATCAGGCGGCAGATTGTTATAGGCAAAGATCGGGCCGTCATAGAGGTAGCCGACAAACGCAGGATCGTAACCCCACGCTGGAAACCAGTAGCCGCCGTCCCAATACCAATTACCGCCCCAATATGGCCCACCTACATACGTGACGGTGCTGTAATGGGAGCGCCAGTACCCGCGATCGTGCCAGACACGATGGTATCCCGCGTACAACGCATGCGTATTCCGGTAGTGTAACCCGCTTCGCCAATGAGCGGCCGGTTGATTATGGACAGCAAGGCGATTGTTAACCGGATGAGTAGCCGACAGTTTGGCCGCGCGATTATTTTGGCGGCTGGCTTGAGTAGGAGCGTTCGACACATGAGCGGCAGTCTGATGGTGCGAATTAAGACCGTGTTGGCCGCTCTGCTGATGTGCGTTTAAACCGTGTTGCCCACTAGATTGACCTGCGCTTAACCCACGTTGCGTGTGAGCGGCATGTCCTGCGGACTGAGCATTGTTGTTGCTGAAATTGTGCTGCTGTCCCATGCCTGCGCGAGTGGACATTCCGCTCCCACTGGCACGCGGTGCTCCTGCACTTGAATGCGGGAACCCGCCACCAGGATGCGCTGCTGCTCGGGAGCTGCCACCGCCACTAGAATGCGCTGCCGCCTTGCTGCCGCCTCCCGATTTTTGGTTACCCGCCAAGGCGAGTTGTGGCGCGATCAACGTCAGGGAAACACAAATACAAATGAATGCTCTCATGAATTGCACCTCCACTTCTTTCTACGGGAACGGCGAAACTAAGTTCGCCGGTCCGACTCAGATTTTTTTCGCGAAAGCTGTAATTTGGTCTTGCACTAGCTGCCAACATCAGTTGCAATCAGGCGGCTAGATAAATTGTGGAACTGCACAAGCTCCTGCAAAGGAAACCGGCGCGCGTCCGAGTCGGCTAGAGTTTCCGTATGCCAACGAACCTGACCCCCAGATTCCGAATCGGGCACGTCCTGTTCATCGACGTGGTGGGATATTCGAAACTGCTCGTTAACGACCAAACGAGAGTGGTTCGCCGATTGAATGAGCTTGTGCAGGGAACGGAGCAGGTCCGCCTGGCCAGCAAGAAAAACAAACTGCTGCGGGTCGCAACCGGGGATGGGATGGCGCTGGTTTTTCGCGATAGCCCTGAATCTCCCGTGCGATGCGCATTAGAACTTAGCCAGGCACTAAAGAAAGAGACGCCGCCAATCCCTATCCGAATGGGAATCCATAGCGGCCTCCTGAATGAAGTCATGGATGTGAACAATCGCATGAACGTAACCGGCGCCGGAATTAACATCGCCCAGCGCATCATGGATTGCGGAGACGCTGGCCACATCTTGCTTTCGAAGCATGTAGCTGAAGATCTCGAGCACGACGAGCGTTGGCGGCCTTGTTTGCATGACCTGGGGCAATGCGAGGTTAAACACGGTCTCCGGGTTGAGCTGGTCAACCTCTATAATTCGGAAGCTGGCAATCCGCAGTTGCCTGAAAAAATTCGGCGGACCCGCAGAAAGCGCGTTGCAAACTCAGCGTTAGTCCTAAGCAGCGCTGGCATCCTGGGTTTGGCGGTTCTCGGAACCAGTTGGTTTGTTACGGCGCATTTTCAGAAACCGAACGATGCCGGATTCAAGCCCGTAGCTGAAACCACGCCGGCAGCTACTCCAATAGCGCGAGCCACGAGTACACCGGATATCACTGTGGCAAATATGACGTTCAATAATTCTGTTTGGCCACAACCGCTGAAAACTGCCCCTTCATTACGCGCACAAAAACTCTTCGCCGGCACATGGCGGGGAACTGTTCACAGCGTCGGCCCGCAAAGCACATGGGATTCGCAGGTCGAGCTGACCATCGACCAATCGGAAACACACTGGAGTAACATGAACAGCGGCTCGGTCTCTCATCAGGGCAGGACGTTAAACTATAGGCGCTCCTATAAACTGGGCCGAAGCACGAGCGTGCAAATGCAGGCGAGTTTAACAGTCAACGAGGATGGCAGCACAGCAGCCTATTCGACTAACCAGATAAGCGTGACAGGAAAATCTGCATCCAAGACATCAGGAAGAGGAATTCTCGAAAGAGTTCGGTAGCATTATCGGCACCGGGACTCGATTTGCGCGAAATCTGTAACACTGGAGCCTGTGAAATTAACACCAGCCAGTTCTCTTCGCCAAATGGGGCGCTGCCGCCGAACCCCCCGTCGCGCCGGCAAATGTCGGCGCGGTGCATGCTGGAACCCGTGCGGCACCCTACGCCGTGCCGCTACCCTCGCCTGCGCCAAACTGAATTCCTTGCGCCAGCGGCAGCTCAGTTGAGAAATTGATCGTGTTGGTTTGTCGGCGCATGTAGCTCTTCCAGCAATCGCTTCCGCTCTCACGTCCGCCGCCTGTATTCTTTTCCCCGCCGAACGCGCCGCCGATCTCCGCGCCGCTGGTGCCGGTATTCACGTTCGCAATGCCGCAATCGCTTCCGACTGTGCTCACGAATTTTTCCGCTTCGCGCACGTCATTGGTGAAAATCGACGAGGTCAATCCTTGCGGCACACCGTTCTGGATCGCGATTGCTTCATCGAAATCGCGATACGTCAGCAGGTAAAGCAGCGGACCAAAGGTTTCATGCTTCACGATCTCGAAATCTGGTTTTGCGGTTGCCAGGCACGGTTTCATGTAACAACCGCCAGGAACGGTGAGTCGCTCCCCGCCATAAAGGATTTCGCCACCTTCATCTTTCAGTCGCTGGATCGAATGCTGAACGAGATCAACCGAATTCTTGTCGATCAGCGGTCCCATCACTGTCTTGCGATCGAGCGGGTTTCCGATTGGCAGACCCTTGTAAGCGGCAAGCAGTTTATTGCGAACTTTCGATGCAACGGATTCGTGCATGATTACACGCCTCGTGGAAGTGCAACGTTGTCCGGCCGTGCCGACAGCGCCGAAGAAGATCGATTGCGTAGCCATATCGATGTCGGCGCTCGGCGCGACAATAAGCGCGTTGTTGCCGCCAAGCTCCATGATCGATCGACCGAGGCGGCCATGAACTGTTTTTGCGACGTGCAAACCCATATTGACGGAGCCGGTGGCTGAGACCAATGGAATCCGCGCATCATCGGCCAGTTTTTGGCCGACCGTTTTACGATCGCCGATCAGCAGCGTGAAGATCGCCGGATCGGCCCCGGTCTCACGACAAACGCGCTCGCAAATTTTTGTTACCGCAATGGCTGTGAGCGGTGTTTTCTCGGAAGGTTTCCAAATCGTTGCGTCGCCGCAAACGGCAGCGAGCGCAACGTTCCATGACCAAACCGCCACGGGAAAATTAAACGCGGTAATCACTGCGATGACGCCCAGCGGATGCCATTGCTCCATCAGCCGGTGGCTCGGTCGTTCCGATTGGATTGTCAGGCCGTATAACATGCGTGATTGGCCGACCGCAAAATCGCAGATGTCGATCATCTCCTGCACTTCGCCTTCTCCTTCGGCGATGATTTTTCCAGTCTCGAGAGTGACGAGCTGACCGAGCTCGTTTTTTAGTTCGCGTAGCGCGTTGCCAAGTCGGCGAACTGTCTCGCCGCGTACGGGACCTGGAGTCATGCGCCATTTTGAAAATGCTTCCTGCGCACGTGCGATCGCCTTATTGTAATCGTCGTCTGATGCAGTACGCACGCTGGCGAGTCGGTGTCCGTCAATCGGCGAAATCTTGTCGATCTTTCCTCCGCCGCCGCGCCATTCGCCGTCGAAGACGCCATCATTTACGTCAGTAAGACCGAGTTTCTCTAATACAGGTTGCATATCCAAATGGTAGGGATCCCGCAGTTGCGGGAGGCCGTCCGCAATCATCGGCGCGCTCGGCGGTCGAGCCCTACCAAAATTATTTTCGTTGCCGGCAATATTTCCGCATTGCATCGATCGCCTCGTCGATCACCTCCGCGGTGATATCGAGCGGCGGCCGAAACCGAATTGAATTCTCGCCCGAGCGAAGCGTCAGCACGCCGAGATCGAAAAAGCCTTTCCAAAATTCCTCGCGCGTTTTGGCGTCCGGAAGATCGAAAGCGAGAAACAATCCCCGGCCTCGTGCTGCGGAAATTAGCGCCTCCTCCTTTTGCAGATCGTGCAGTTGATCCAAAAAATATCCGCCAACCTTTGCGGCATTCTCCACCAAATGTTCCTCTTCAATGATGCGCAAAAAATGAGTCGAGCGCACCATATCGGTGAAATTACCGCCCCAGGTTGAGTTCAACCGGCTGGATAACCGAAACGCGTTATCCTTCACTTCATCAATGCGCGGGCCGGCCATCACTCCGCAGACCTGCGCTTTCTTCCCGAATGCCAGCAGATCGGGCACTACATTGAAATGTTCACAGCACCAGTTGCGACCCGTCGCGCCCATGCCGCACTGCACCTCGTCGAAAATGAGAAGGATATCGTTTTCGTCGCAGCTCGTTCGCAATTTCTGCAGCCATTCGCCGCGGAAATGATTGTCACCGCCCTCTCCCTGGATTGGCTCGACGATGATGGCGCAGATGTCGATGTTGCGCTGATCGATGAAGTCGCGGATTTCGCGCTCCGCTTTCTGCTCGCGCGCAATCACGTCAGCTTCGCGCTCCGATTCCGGCAGCGAAAAATCGATGTGTGGGCACGACACGCGTGGCCAATCGAATTTCGCAAACAAATCCGTCTTGCGCGGATCGGTATTCGTCAGGCTCATCGTGTAACCGCTGCGACCGTGAAAAGCCCGGCGGAAATGCAACACCTGCGTGCCGCGCTCGCCATGGCCGGCAGCCATGTTCTTGCGAACCTTCCAATCCATCGCCGCCTTCAAACAATTCTCGACTGCCAGCGCACCGCCCTCGATGAAAAGATAACGCTCCAGCGGCGGCAAACCGACCACGCGTTCGAACGTCTCGACAAATTCCGCGTAATCCTCCGAGTAAACGTCCGAGTTAGCGATCTTGACTTTCGCTGCGCGAAGAAGGTCGCGCTGCACTGCCGGATCATCAAAGTACGGATGATTGAATCCGATCGGCATCGATCCGAAAAATCCGTAGAGGTCGATGAGCCGTTTTCCAGAGACAGCGTTGTGTAAATAGGCGCCCCGACTTTTGTCGAGATCGATTACGACCTTGAAGCCGTCGAGCAAAACATGTTGCTCGATTGTTTCGAGGACTTTCGACGGCGCTAACGCTTTTTGTTTTTCGCTCTTCGTGGTGCGGCTTCGAGATGAAGCTGCCTCCGTGAGTTCGCCACGGCGAATCTGTCCTGCGGCGGACACGGTTGGTGTACTCATTGTTGAGATTAGCCGTGACGAAATGGTTGGTCAACCAGGGCAAGGATGACTTGAACTCAACCGCCCGCGCAGGTAGCGGGCATCCGTCCATTCACCGATGCCAGGAGCCTCTCCGGTGTATCTTCGCGACGACCGAAGAGGCTCTCGTGCGGATCAGGCAATCGCGGTGGCGTTTGCTGATCAATCAGTGGTAAATAAACCCTGTCATTGCTTCGGTATTAGGCGGCATCGTAAGTGACCCGTTCCCGTTAAGGTTCGCATAAGCACCTGTGCCAGCTACAATCTCCCATCTTCCCCTAGGTGGAGAAGTGGCAAATTCACATTGCTGATGAATAATGATGTCTCCATCTGGTGCTATCAACGTAACCACGCAATGAGCTGGCTGAGCTGGCGTACCATTATTAAGAAGGTCGACGTGCATTGTAGAAGGCCCTGAAATTGTAAGGGCCCCGCTCGTAGTAAAGGTTCCCGTTACATCGGGAAACGTCGAAAAATCATATACAGCAGTGATGGTAACCGGTGTGGGCGTGGTAGCCGACGCGGAGGGCACCGAGCCCATCGTGAAGAAGGCAACCACACACAACATGATTACCAGTGATCTTTTGTTAATGTTCGGTTTGTTCATGATTTTAATTTCCTTTTCTTGTTTTGGCCTTCTTTGACATCCCGTCATGGGAAATCATTTCCGGCCGTTCACTGATGTACTGCGCGAAATCGAGCCGGGTGTTACGCGGAAAAATGCGGAAGACTTAAGAACCGCGGATTGCAAGGGATGAGTTCTTGGCCGGCGTCTGACACAGACGCGCCACAACTGGTCGCCAATTCGGCACGCCCGGCGGTCGCGCCCTACCACTCCTTCTGAATCACGTCTGTATCTGTGTTATCCGCGTAATCCGCGGTGATGCTTATTTAGGCGCAAGGGAGGCGACCCACCTTCGCCAAGGCTCCGGCGTGGTTGGCAGATTAACACTCATTTAGGAGCGAGTGATTGAACGATTTTTTCGAAGCGCGGATCGCGGCGAAGCGGGTCCCAATAGGGTAGCAGTTTCGATTGGCCATAGCTGAGGGATCAACGGCCGTGTGTCAGCTTTCCAATCCAATTCGAGGAAAGCGCGGGTTACTTTGGTGTCTGCGTCATCCGGCTTGATCGCCAGCGCGTGATCCCACATGGCGGCCGACTCGGCATAGCGCGCAGAGACTGGTAGTGGAGCGCGATCTGCTGCAGGGTACGGAGAATGCGCGGATCCAGTTCGAGGGCGCGCTCGAAACCGCGCACTCTCTCTTCGAATTCTCCTTGGCAACGCGTGATGAAGCCGGTCAGCATGAAGACACGGGGATCATTCGGTAACGTTCCTCGGAACAGCTTTTGACCGCTGGCAAACTCACGCAACGTCGCGTGCGCGACACCGCCAGAGCCGTCGTCAGTCACGCTGGAAGCGTAAACACTATGCAAGCGTGAGGAAAGCTAAAACGGTTATGCTAAGTTTTTCAGCCGTTCACATGATGCCGTGATTCGCGTTTACGATGAAGCGGACAACGTGATTGACACGCGCCAAGGACACTGGCGATTTCAAAGAGTGGTGAAGTGTCGCGACCGGAATGGGCAGCTGGGCCACGACGCCGTAGGCGACGGCAACCCTGTAAATGTTGCGCCGCCTTAGCTCGGCGAAAAAATTACGCAGGTCTATTGCGAGCTACCTACCAGGTCCGATCTGCTCCGGACCTGAGAGCAGCTGCTGGAAATCCGGACGGTTACGGATTGGATCCCAGACTGGGTCAATCTTCAAACGAGCTATGGAAACTGCCTCGCCCGATGGGATGGAGAGCAAACGTCGAAGTCTCTTAATAGCTTCCTCAGGTGCGCCTGCACGCGCCTCGATTTGCGCTAGCCCGTTTTGAAAATATGGACCAACCAGAGCATCTTTTTCTATGGGCGTTGAATCCGCCGCCTGTCTAGAAAAGCGCAGAGCATCGGCATTGCGCCCGAGGGCAAGGTAAACCCAAGATAACCGCGTCAGCGCGAAAGCGTCATCCGGCCACTCTCGGAGTCTCGACTCGAGTAATGGCAGCGCTTCTTCGCCCATTGATTTGGCTGCCTCAGTCTGTCCCGCCAGCACGCGAAGGGCGACGCGCCCAGCAAGCTGCTCGAGATGCGCAGCATCGTCGTTGCCCACGTCCTTCTCGAAAGCTTGAAAAGCATCGGTGAAGTGTCTTTCGATAACGTCAAGATAAACCCAGATACCAATGATAGCTCCCACATCGCCAAGACCGCGGCGGCGGCTGGTGGGGCTGACTTTGGCGCCCTCTGGAAAACCATCGAGAGCTCGCCGGGCCGAGCTTGCATCGCCCGTCGCGTTGAGGCGAGAGCTGAGAACAAAAAGCGCTGCCTGCGCGTTGTGCGGATCGATGGCGAGAGCTCGCAATTCGGCACGCTCCGCATCCTCCCACAGACGCAACGCCAGATAAGTATTTCCGATATTCATCGCGATTATGGTGTCCCGCGGATCGAGCTCCTGCGCTCGTTGATAATCGGCCAGCGAGCGCTCCCATTCACCGCGGCGGCGGTAAACCGACGCGCAATATGCTCGGGCCAAAGCATCGTTCGGCTGTAACTCCAGCGTGCGGTTAAACTCCGTCAGCGCGTTCTCGTATTGGCGATGACCATAATAGAAGAATAACCCGAGTGCAAAGTGCGCTTCCGGCGAATTCGGAGCCAGCGCCAGAGCGCGGTCGATAAGCGACTTTACCTCCTCTAATTCCGGTGGCGCCAAAGGCGAGACAAACCAGTGGCGCGATAGCCGACTGCGCGCGAGCTCCGCAGCGGCTTCGGCAAAATTTGGATCGCCTGCCAGCGCCTGCCGGTAAAACGCGTCGGCACGATCGTAGGCGTCCGCGGTCAGACTACTTTCGGCCTGGCGAAACTCATACTCACCCCTCAAATAAAGATCGTATGCCTCCGTGTTGCGTTGTTCGTGGGTAGGAAGCGAAATCGCAAGCTTGATCTTGAGCGCGTCCACAATTGAGCGCGTGATTTCATCCTGCAGCGCAAAGACGCCCTTGAGTTCGCGCTCGTAAGTTTGCGACCAAAGATGAAAACCGTTGCGCGCATTAACTAACTGCGCGCTAATACGAATCCGGTTACCCTCACGTCGCAAACTTCCTTCAAGCACGTTTTCGACATTTAGCTTTTTTCCAACCTCGCTCGCGTTCGCGTTCTTTCCCTTGAATGAGAACGACGAGGTGCGGGCAACGACGCGCAGCCCCTCGATTTTCGCCAATGCGTCGAGAATCTCCTCGCTTATGCCGTCGCAGAAATATTCCTGATCTTTTGCCGGGCTAAGATCGAGGAATGGCAGCACAGCGATTCCGGCCGGCATCGGACGCCGAACTAATTCGCTCTTCCAAACGATCCAGCAGGCGGCGGCTGCCAACGCGACCAAGGATGCTGCCAGTAGCGCGCTGGTTGGATTGCGACGCACCCATTTTTTCCCGCGCGTGAGAACTCCTGTGCGCCGGGCTTGGATCGGCTCGTGCTTGAGCCAGCGCTCAAGATCTTCAGCCAGTGCAAGAGCGGACGAGTAACGGCGCTGCGGATCTTTCTCGAGGCATTTGAGGCAGATCGTTGAAAGGTCACGATCTAGTTTAGGATTCAACAACCGCGGTTGCCGCGGCTCGGTATCCAGTAATAACTTGATAGTCTCGTAGGTTGTTCCGCCAGCAAAAGGCGGCTGACCTGTTAGTAGCTGGTAAAGCACTGCGCCAACTCCATAAACATCAGTCGCGCTGCTGATGCGTGCATTGTTGCCTACCGCCTGTTCGGGCGCCATGTAACTCGGTGTACCCAAGACTTCCATCGTGCGTGTGACTGTGCTTTCTGTCTCGACCAGTCTCGCCAGGCCAAAGTCGGTGAGGTGCGGTTCGCCTTTCCCATCGAGCAGGATGTTTCCCGGTTTGATGTCGCGATGAAGAATGCCATGCTCGTGCGCGTAGTGAACGGTGCGCGCTACCTTGGCGATTAGTTCTATCGCGCGTCGGATTGGCATTGGTTCGCGCTTGATCACTTCATCAAGCTGGCCGCCTTCGACTAACTTCATGCTGAAGTAGCAGGAGCCATCGCGCTCGCCGACTTCGTAAATGGGAACAATACCGGAATGATCGAGGCTGGCGGCGGCTTCCGCTTCCCTGCGAAAACGCTTTAGATGCGCTTCAGTGGCCCAATGGCCCAAGCCAATCACTTTGAGCGCAACCGTGCGATTGAGACTTTTCTGCCGGGCGCGATAAACGACGCCCTGGCCGCCGCGACCGATTACCTCCAACAGTTCGTAGTCGCCAAAATCGCCGAATGTCCCCGTGCTGCCCGACTTCATTTTCGGCGCGCCCGGCGGTCGCGCCCTACCTGCGTTCGGCGGTTCGTCGGTTTCATCAGCGGGCAGATCAAGGCCGGTCTCAAAGAGGCAAGCGGTACAAAGGCCTTCCGGCGCGTCGGCAAAAATTTCCGCTCCGCATTTTCGACAAACCCTCGGTGCGCTGCTGCTCATGATGGGAGAGTCGCGTGCGCGCTCCCCATCATGTACTGCGCGGGATTCCATCATACGTTACGTTCGCAACACACTGATCAAATGGCGTAGCTCATCTTCGACATCGCTGGCAACGGCGACAGTGTGACCGATTTCTTCGCGTAACAAAAGTTGATAACGCTGGCGAAACCGATGGAAGGCTTGTCGAAGTGCATTGTCCGTCATGCCCAACTGCAATGCAATATCCGCTCGTGACGGTGCTCCCAATTCGTCGGGCAGCAGTTGCTTCAGGGAATCAAATAACACGGTATTACCACCTGTGCAGTATTCGTCTTTCAATCGCCGCAGGACTTGCTCCATAAGCGTCAATGCCCAACGGCGCTCATAAAGGCGATCAGCGCTCAGAGGATCTGCTGGTTCCACATCGACTCGGTTGTTTGCCATCAGTTCTTCCAGCGGAATCAGCTGTTGTCCTTTGCCTCGCTTCAGTGTCATCGCACGGCGCTGCTCGCTGGTGAGGAAATGTTTCAGTGACATTAGCAGATAGGAACGCAGGCGTCCTTTCTCCCGACGGACAGCATCGAAGTCGCGGCGCTCTAGGAGCAGCGAAAAGAATCCCTGCGTGAGGTCTTCGGCTTCGTGGGTTCTAATGTCTTGACGTCTGATGAAACCGTACACAGGCCGCCAATAAGTGCGGCAGAGTTTTTCCAATGCTTCCTGCGCTGCGGGCGATTGACCCTGAGCTTCCAGCACCACACTCCAATGAGTCGTTGTGAACGCGATTGATGCTTTTTGTGCGTCCGCCTCCGGACGGATTCGCCGTGGCGAACTTGAGGCAGTTCGACTTTCCGAGGCGTGATCCTCGTTAACGGACACGTTACGATCGAACCAAAAACAGACCTAACAAGCAAGACTGCATCTCAGGGAAACAGTTATTTGCGAACACCTCCGCGTCCGGGGGTGTCGCATAGCTGTTGGAGAGATTGCATTAGAGCAATTAGGGGAACTGAAGCGTAAGATGTCAGCGCTTCCCCATGACTTCTTGCGCGAAACGCGCGCGATTACACAATTCCGTCGCGAAGGAGCGCGTGTTTCCCCGCGAGCAAATCTTGCACCAGAGAGTAGCCGCGTCTGTCTACGTTGCGCATTGTACCCGCGAAATGATGATCGATTCTCATCCGCGCGGAGCGGCAGAAATAGTCTGCAACAGTGAGAATTTCATCCGCAGGTTTCCCCTGGCCGAGCAACCATTGGGCATAAGAGCAGGTCGCGCTGATCGCAAATAATTCCGTCGCCGCTCCGACAAATCTGGAAAGGAGCAGTTGTTCGCGGTCCAGCTTCGGACCAAACCGCGCCATGGCGTGAAACAGACCGCGCGCGAGTCGCTTGCTAGTGCGCGCGGCATAATCGACATGGCCGCGCAATATCGGATGCAAATTGTCGATCTTGCCTGCGCCGTTCAGCATCCACTGGCGCGGATACCAGCCAGCATAGAATTTTCCAGAACTGAAGACGGCTTTCGCGCGTTCCGACATTGGCAGTTGCGTGTTGAAAATCGCCCCGCCAACTTTCAAATGCGGATCGAGCGCCTCGCGCGCGATGAACAACCGCATGATTTCGCTCGAACCTTCGAAAATTGTATTGACGCGGCAATCTCGAAGAAATCTCTCCACTGCGATGGGCGGCTCGCCTCGGCCGGCAAGCGATTGCGCAGTTTCATAGCCGCGACCACCGCGCACCTGCATCGCGTCATCGGCGATTCTCCAGGTCGTTTCGGTCGCCCACATTTTGCACATGGCGGTTTCGATGCGCAGATCGCCCGCTTTACGATCGAGCAGCGACGAGGTGAGAAACGTCATCGCTTCCATGGCGAAAACATTCCCGGCCATTTCCGCTATTTTTCCGGCGATGGCAGCATGTTTGCCGATCGGCACGCCCCATTGGATGCGTTCGCTTGCCCATTTGCGCGAGATTTCGAGCAGCCG
>Ga0209474_10000353_pt1 | contig 52590 bp, 41 predicted proteins | sample GraSoiAngelo_145_FD_185902 | JGI IMG/M metagenome (GOLD analysis project Ga0209474, IMG submission 185902) | Grasslands soil microbial communities from the Angelo Coastal Reserve, California, USA - 14_1009_05_20cm (SPAdes) (version 2) | ecosystem: Environmental > Terrestrial > Soil > Grasslands...
GACGAAGTTGAAGGGTCGTGCGCCGTCGGCTCGCACGTCGCGTCGCATCAATACCCAGCACGCGGCACAGCAGAGCAAGTACATCAAAAGAACGGCAACGTTCGAAAGCACCGCCAGTTTTTCAAAGGTGCCGCTGATTGACAGCGCAAAGGCCAGGATCGCGTAAGTAATGATCGCGACGTCAGGCGATCGATAGCGAGGATGAACGTGCGCGAAAAACTGCGGCAACGCGCCGTCCCGGCCGAAAGCAAAGATCAAACGCGGTGAACTCAGGATGTCGCTTGTCACAAATCCAAACGCGGAGACAGTAGCTCCAGCTAGAAGAATTGTGCGGCCCAAATTGCCTAGAAAAGTCGCGGCGGCTTCGGCGAGTGGCGCGCCAGGATGGTTCGCAAGATCGGCGCCGAGCGTGCCCTGCCCTACGACTTGAATCAGAATGTAAATCACCGTCGTGATGACAAGCGCGAGGTACGCGGAGCGCGGAACCGTGCGCGCCGGATTTTTCACTTCGCCGCTCGGAATTAATGCCACCTCGATTCCGACGAAAGCGAAAATCAAAAGGATAACGGCGTCGCCTAACGATTCGCTGCCGGGCCAACCGCTCCAGGCAAGATTAGGCGGGTGAATAAAAAATATTCCCACGCAAACGAACAGCAAGAGGGGCAGAAGCTTTGCCACTGTGATCGCGGTCACCGCGCCCGCACCTTGGCGCACACCGCGGATGTTAATTAGTACGAGCGAACCGTAAACGGCGACCATGACGATGATCCGCATCACGGGACTGCCGAGGAATGGGACGACGAGCGCGACTGAATTCGCGAGAACGTTCACGACGCCAGCCACCGCGCCGAGTGCGGTTAAAAAGTAAAGCATGCCGGCGAGGAATCCGACGTAACGACCGAACGCGACTTCGACATACGCGTACAGCCCACCGGTCAGCGATACCCGACTGCCCGCAATCGCGAAGCAAGTGACGAACAAAACCATCGCAACCGCGCAGCAAACAAATGCGAGTGGGGCAGCGGGCCCAAGTCCTCTTGCAACCGTTGCCGGAATCACGAAAATTCCTGCACCAATTGTCGAGCTGACAATGTTGGCAGTCAGAGCTGGAATTCCGATGCCGCGGACCAACTGATGATCGACTCGCTCCGCTTGTTGGATCGACAGGGTCGATTCATCGGCCATCGGTGCATCCTGCGTGATTCAGTTGTCTAAGGCAAGAGTGCGAGCTAAGCTTCGCGGCTACGGCACTGTTCCTATCGCCGCGTGCGTTGCAATGGTTTGGATACTCGGGGTTACGAAAATTCGCGGAGACTGAAAGCTTGGATTTTTCTATGGATCTTGGCGTTCGAATTTGGAGTTCAAATCCCGGCCCGGATCTCAATATGCTGTGGTTAGCGCCGCCGAAAACCCTCCAAATTGTGTGTTTTTCGCTTGTAACCCTCGCACGCTTACTGTATTGACCTCCTGAGGCCCGAGGTTTTTGGCCCACGATGCATCTACAATCACTCGAGCTGCTCGGCTTCAAATCGTTTGCCGACAAAACGATTCTTAATTTTCACGAAGGCATCACCGCCATTGTCGGGCCCAATGGCTGTGGAAAATCCAACGTGCTTGATGCTGTTCGCTGGGTGCTTGGGGAGCAATCTGCCAAGTCGCTTCGCGGCGACGAGATGGCGGACGTCATTTTCAACGGCACCGACACCCGCAAGCCGGTGGGTCTTGCCGAGGTCTCTCTCACTTTCAGTGACTGCGAGACCGAGCTGGACATTGATTGGCATGATGTTCGTGTAACGCGACGGGTTTATCGCGACGGCAATTCTGAATATCTGCTCAATAAGACGCCCTGCCGTCTCCGCGACATTCAAAATCTTTTCGCCGACACCGGCGTCGCGCGGGCCGCTTATTCGATGATGGAACAAGGCAAGATCGACATGATCTTGAGCTCGCGTCCGGAAGATCGCCGTGCGGTTTTCGAAGAGGCGGCCGGCATCACAAAATACAGAAACCAGAAACGCGAGGCGCTGCGCAAGCTGGAAGCCACAGAAGCAAATCTCTTACGCATCGGTGACGTCATTAAAGAGGTAAAGCGGCAGATCGGTTCATTGCAACGGCAGGCGGGCAAAGCACGACGTTACCATGGATTACTTGCCGATTTACGAACACTCGACACCCATCATTCGCGGAAGCAGCTCGATTCGCTGCAAACAGAACTTACCGGACGTCACGCGGAGATCGCGCGTGCCAATGAATCCGAGCAGGAGATCCGGGCTAAGATCGACATGAGCGAAAATCAACTGGCCGAGCGGCGCAGCGCCATGGACGAGATCGACACACAAATTGCCGATGGCCGGACCGGGTTACAACGTTTGGAAAGCGAAATCGCGGGGCATCAAAATCGAATCCAGGTAAACCGTCAACGAGCCGATGAACTAACCGAGCTGATCGAGCGCTTTCGAAAAGATATCGCCGTAGCCGAGGCAAAACGCGTTCAACAAGAAAAACAATTACAGGACGCGAATGCTTTGATCGAAAAAACAAACGAAGTCCTTCAATGGAAAGAAACGGAGTTGGCTAAACTTACGGCCCTGATTTCGCAGGTTCGCGCGGAGCAGAGTGCACACAAGTCGAAATTTGAAGCAGTGCGACTGGCAAGCTCAAAAAATGAAAACCGGATCGCCGAGCTGGAAGACGAGATTTCTGGAATTGCGGTTCGCCGCGAAATAACCGAGGAAAATCGGCGCGATATCGACACCGCAGTTTCGGACCTGCACGCCACTCGCGACAGAGTTCAGAAAGAGGTCGCCGTCGCGCGCGCGGCGATGGAGACCACACGAATAAATGTCGATCTTCTGAAAAACAAAGCGCAGGCCAAAGAAGAAAAACTACGCGAGCAGCAACGGCTCCTGGCTAGGACAGAGAAAGATCTCGTCGAAATCGAGCGTGCGCTCACGGAAAAAGAATCGCGTCTCCAGATTCTGCGCCAGCTTAATGAAGAAGGCGAAGGCCTAGCAGAGGGGTCGCAAGCTGTGCTCAAAGGGCTTCACGATCGGTCGCGAATCCAGCCGGCGCTCGCTGGAGCCTTTGTCTCAAGTCTCGAGATCGATCCAGAGTATATTGCCGCGATTGAAGCTGCCTTGGGTCGAAATCTGCACGCGATCGTTCTGAAAGATGCCCAACTGGCGCCGGAAATCATAACGGGCTTAACGAAAAATAAACTGGGTCAGGCTGCGCTGGTGATTCCGGAATTCTGGCGCGCCTCGCCGAGAACTCCCGCAGCGCTTCCCCAAACTGCCCTTGCCTGGGCGATCGACAAAGTGAAAGCGCCAGACTCACTTGCGCCACTCGTAGCGGAATTGCTCCACAATGTCGCAGTTTTCCGCGATCTCGACGAAGCCTTGTCTTTCAAAAAAGATGGAAACGGCTTAGCAGCCGCCACCCTCGCCGGTGAATTTATTTCAGGGGAAGGAATTGTCTTTGGCGGCAGCCGTGACGCCTCGGCCGAATCCCTGCTCGAACGCAAAGCACGGATTTCGATGTTGAGTGCAGAATATTCCGATATCTGCAACAAGCGCGACGGATTGTTGCAAAAATGTGGCAAAGCAAGCGCAGAATTGGAGAAAGCGAAGAATGATTTCGAGCAAGCCCGGATTCAATACGGGATTGCCGATCGGGAACAGTCTACTTCCGAAAACAGGATTATCGTCCTCGAACGAGAATTGCAGGATAACGAGCAAAAGATCGACCACCTCCAATCGGAACAGACAACACTCGCGCAACAGATCCAAGCTGCGGGTGAGCGCATTACGAAGCTCGAGCAAGAATTGACTGGAGAGCGCGCTAGCTTGGAGAAGCAGCAAGCCCGGCGATATTCTATCGAAGCTGCGCGGGAAAACGCGACAAAGCGGGAAAACGAAGCTGCTGAACAAATAAACGAGATTCGCCTTGCGCTCGCCACTGAACGGCAGCGTTACGAAAATCTCGTCGCACAACGCAAGCCCATGATCGCGCGCGCAACCGAGCTTTCGGAGACAGTCGCAGCTCGAGAGATAGAGATCCTTAATTTCAAAGAACGACTGGCCGCGCAAGCGGCCGAATCGAAGAGCGCTGAAACTGCCATTGAGAAACAAATTGCACAACGCGCCGATTTGGAGGCAACTGTTGCCGCCCTCATCAATCAGCGGGCGGAACGATCATCCGCGACGAGCGAGATGGAATCGAATGTGCGCGCGGTCCGAAACTCGTTGAATGAGCTGCACGATTTTCGTTCGAAACATCAAGTTCGCCAAGCCCAACTACAGCTGCAGATCGACAATCTCGCCGAACATATTTCCCACCGCTATCAGCTCAATCTCCGTGAGTTCGCGCCCGATCAGATGGCGTTCGAAAAAGTTTTGCGGCTGCAACTGAAGCGACGTCAAGGCGGATCGACCCCAAACGCTTTCGGGGTCGATGCTAATAACGGCGGCGAAGCCGCGTCGAATGAGACATCGCGCTCGGAGAGCGCGATCCACTTGGATGTCGATCTTGCCAAAGTAGACGTGCAAAAGCTGATTACTGAGCTCACCCGCCAGCTCGACAACATGGGGCCAGTCAATCTCGACGCCGTTCACGAATACGACGAACTCGAAGAGCGCCATCATTTTCTCGAAAATCAAAACAACGATCTCAATGCGGCGCGCCGGGAGTTGCTCGATGTCATTGCGCGAATCAACGCGACCACGCGGAAATTATTCGCCGAGACCTTCGCTCAAGTGCGCGTAAACTTCCGCGAAATGTTTGCTGAACTCTTCGGAGGCGGCCGCGCGGATTTGTCCCTGCTTGATGAGAACGATCCACTCAATTGCGGGATTGAAATTAGCGCCAGGCCTCCAGGCAAACAACTGCAAAGCGTTTCGCTGTTAAGCGGCGGCGAGCGCGCCATGACGGCAGTGGCGTTGCTGTTTGCTATCTACATGGTCCGGCCGAGCCCTTTTTGCATTCTGGATGAAGTCGATGCACCGCTCGATGAAGGCAATATCAACTGCTTCATCCGTGTGCTCGAACGATTCGTTGCCCAAAGCCAGTTCATCATCATGACACACAACAAGCGCACCATAGCGAAGGCGGACGTGCTTTACGGAATTACAATGGAGGAGCGCGGCGTGAGCAGGCTCGTTGGAATGAAGTTGACCGCGCCGGGAGAAGCTTCGACGGAAGTGGCGTCGAACGGACACGAGCAAGGTCCGGCTCAACGCCATTTTCCACTCGCAGAGTCCGAGGCCAAGCGCAGTTTGGCCGCTACGCGATGATGGTTTCTTAGTCCGCTTTCAAAAATTCACAGGCGATATGCGTGTGTCATTTCAAAAAAATTTTGCGCGCGTTTGTCGATCTTGGGTAGAATTGGTGGATGCTTGAGACGGCGACGCGCAGCAAAAAATCCGCAGCATCAAAACCTACGCCGCATGAACGCTTTCTCGAAGCGTTTCGTTGGATGCTGCTCGCGCGGACGCTCGAAGAAAAGCTCGTAAGTCTCTATCGCGGCGGTTTGATCACGGGTGGCGTCTACGTCGGCCGTGGCCAGGAAGCGGTTAGCGTGGCCTGCGGATTGTTTTTGCAAAAGGGCGACATCTTCGCGCCACTGATTCGCGATCAAGCGGGACGATCGGCGTTCGGCGAACCGCTTATCGATGTCACGCGCACTTATCTGGGCTCGCGACGGGGCCCAATGCGCGGACGCGACGGTAACATTCATCGCGGCCGACCGCGGAACAATCAGCTCGCCATGATTAGTCACCTCGGCGCAATGGTCTCGGTCACGGTCGGTGCCCTGATGGCGAAGCGATTTCATGGCGAAAAAAACTTTGTCGGCCTGAGTTGCATCGGCGAAGGCGGGATGCAGACCGGATCGTTTCATGAAGGCATGAACCTCGCTGCTGTCGAACAGGTGCCGCTCGTCGTCGTTGCAACGAACAATCATTACGCCTATTCAACTCCGAACGACCGCGAATTTGCGTGTCACGATCTGGTTGACCGCGCGATCGGCTATGGTTTCGAAGGCTATACGATCGATGGAACCGACCTGACAAATTGCCTCGATGTGATCGGCAGCGCGGTCAAGCGTGCGCGAGCGGGGCGTCCACCGCAGTTAGTCGTCGCTTCCATCCTTCGGCTGTCCGGTCACGGCGAGCACGACGACGCGAGTTACGTGACGGACGAGATCAAGCGCGAACCGTTCGCGCGAGATTGTTTGAAAGTTGCCGAGCAGACGATTGCTGATCTTAATTTGGTCGACGCCGAGACTCTCCGCGAGTGGCGTAAAGACGCGGCCGCACAAGTGGATCAGGCGATTTCCACCGCGCAAAAAGAGGCCGCGCCCGAAGCTGACGAAGAAGATTGGTGCGCAATCTTGACACGCGATCTTGTCGATTCTCTCGAATGAGCATCACGTACCTGGAGGCTATCCGCGAAGCGCAGGCGAAGCTGCTCCGCGATGATGAACGCGTTTTTATTTACGGCCAGGATGTGGGCGGAGCCTTCGGCGGCGCTTTCAAAGCAACAAAAGGGCTCGCGAAAGAATTTCCCGGGCGCGTGTTGAACACGCCAATCAGTGAAGACGCGATGGTGGGGACTGCGATCGGGGCCGCGATGCATGGAATGCGGCCGATTGTCGAAATGCAATTTGCCGACTTTTCCAGCACCGCGCTCAATCAAATCTTAAACAACGCCGGGACGCATTATTGGCGGACGGATGTTCCGGTCCCCATCACCGTGCGTTTACCCTCGGGCGGCACAAAAGGCAGCGGGCCCTTTCACAGTCAGTCGATGGAATCGCTCTATGCGCATTATCCGGGACTGATCGTAATGACGCCGGCCACGGTGGAAGACGCGTATAGCATGCTTATCGAAGCCGTGGCGATTGACGACCCCGTCGTCTACTGCGAACACAAATATCTCTATTATCACCTGAAGGCGGAGAACCTGCCGACCGAAAGCTTGCCCACAGGCAAAGCGCGCATAGCGCGTGAAGGTCGCGACCTCACCATTGTCGCTTACAGCGCGATGCTGCACGAAGCGCTTGCAGTCGCGGAACAACTAGCCACCGAAGGGTTCGAAATTGAAGTCGTCGACCTTCGCTCTGTTAAGCCTCTCGACACCAACACCGTTCTCGCCTCGGTCGCGCGCACGGGACGCTTGCTTTGCGTCGGCGAATCATTTCCATGGGGCGGCGCGACGGCTGAAATCATTGCCCGTGTGACCGCGGAAGGTTTTCATTTGCTGGACGCAGCGCCGCAGCGTCTCAATGCCAAGGACACGCCGATCCCGTACCATCCGAATCTGTGGTCAGCGCATCGTCCAAACGCAAAAGAGATTACAAGAAGGGCCCGTGCTTTGCTCCGAGAATAGAAATTTATGCCGCAAGTTCCCATTATCATGCCCCAGCTTGGCGAATCGATCGCGGAAGCCACGATTGTCGACGTCAAAGTGAAACCCGGCGACGAGGTCGTGACCGATCAGGAAATTATCGATGTCGAAACTAACAAGGCCGTCATGGGCGTGACCACACCTTGCAAAGGCAAGATCGACAAAATCACCGTGCAGATGAAGGAAACGTATCCGGTGGGGGCGGTGCTCGGTTACGTGGAAGCCAGTGAAGAAGACGCCGCCCGGTTCAAGAAAACGGTTTCAGAACCGCCGAAGGGAATGGCCATGGAAGTTCCCGGACGCGAAGAACAGGCTGCTGTGGCCGTGCGCGACAGAGACGGTGAAGCTGTAAGACGCACCGGAGGGTTGCCAGTTCCGGCCGCTGCCAAAGGCGCTGGATTTTTATCGCCCCGGGTGCGTGCGCGTATGGCAGAGTTCGAACTGACTAACGCCGATCTTGCCGGGGTCCCTCCGACCGGCGCAGGCAACCGCGTCACGATTAAAGATCTCGAGAGTTTTTTGCGCAAGATTGAGAACCAGCAAACAGAAAAAGCTTCCGCGATCCGCGCCGGCGTTGCTGATGCGATGCGTCGCAGCTGGAGCCGTCCGCTTGCAACTATCGGGTCGTCGGTGTGCCTCGACGCCGTGTTGCAAGATCGACAATCACGTGACCCGAAGCCCGGCCCAGCGCTCTACGCGGTGCGCGCTCTTGCGCTCGCGCTCGCCGAAAATTCATCGGCGGCATCAAAGTTAATCGGCGGTCGAGTGGTGCAATCGAGTTCCATCGATGTCGGCATGGCCGTGGAAGCGGAAGATGGAATCATGGTGCCGATTATTCGATCCGCGGATAAAACGTCTCTTGTCGATCTTACGGCGAAATACAAGGAGCTGGTAAACCTTGCGCGGCAACGTCGCATCTCGCCCGACATGCAAGCTGGCGGTATCGCCGCGGTTTCAAATTTCGGAACGTTCGGCGTTGAATGGGGGACGCCGATTCCACTTCCCGATCAGACGTTGCTGCTCGGACTCGGCATGGGGAAGAAGGTCCCCTCGTGGGATGAATCGAAACAGCAATTTGTTCCAAAGACCGAGGCGCAGATCACATTGAGCTTCGATCATCGCAGCATCGATGGTGGCGGCGCAGGACGCTTACTCAAGCGGGTGATCGAACTTCTGGAAGACCCGAAAGACCTGTAGCGCGCCTTTATCTTCGCTGGGAAATCGCAGTAAAAAAGCTGAGTATTACCACCAGAGCGCAAGCGACGGCTGCACCGCTTCCCCACATCAACCAAGATGGCCTGTAAGTGAGAGTCAGTCGTCCCTTTGAACCGGCCGGAACTTCGACGATCGGAAATAATCCGCGATAAGAAGTGACCGCGAGTTTGTGATTGTCGAGTCGCGCCTCGTACCCGCGAAAATAGGGCCGCGAAAAAGTCAGTAACGCGGGCCGGTCACCGCTTGGAACGTCGACATTTGTCTCCACACGATTTCGCGAATCGTTTATTCCTGAAACCGTCGCAGAGACAAAGTGCTCGTTAGGCCGCGAATCAATCGAAGGGACCGAGCGCACGCGCGCGAACGGCGTACCGCGCCGATGAAACACGCGCCCTTCATCTGTCGAAGCAGTCAGATCCCACTCAGAAGTCGGGAGAGGAGCGATGTCCAGTTCTCGCGCAACAACGATTCCATCCACGCCAAGCAGTGCTAGTTCACCATCTTGGCCAGCCTGATAATTGAGCAAGTAGTCTCCCATTGCCGGATTAATCTCGCCGTGAATCGTGGTCGCGAATTCGCGCGCTACGCCAGCTGGTCGAATCGGGCTGTAACCGTTAATGAAACGCAATCTCGCCCACATCGATGTGCTTCCGGGACGCACAATCTGTCCGACCGGTTGAAGCTTTTTCTCTATTCGGTATGTGTGCTCCGCCCAGGGATAGATACTGAGGTAAAGTCGGTGCGGATCGAGCGGTGAAGGCTTGAGCAACATTTGCGAGAGATTGTATTTCGGAACACCGCCGTTCGGCGGGATGCAGAGAAATGTCCCAAGCAGTGCCAAAAATGTGATCGCCGCAAGAATCCATTCGTAAAGCTTGGCATTGGGGAAAAAAACATCCGAGAAATACCAAAGCGCAGCCAGACCAAGAAAAATCCAGGTCAAGGGGAAAGCGTAGTAGCCCCCGACACGTAGGATCGACATCGTGACCGCAGTCAATACGAGAAAAATGATTGCAAGAGCACTAGGATTGCTTGCCAGGCGAACGAATCTTGAAGCCAGGTCCGACGACCCGGGCTTTAGCGGATCTTGCAAAGATCGCAGCGCTTCCGCCGCGCAAAGCGCCAGAATGAGATGGAAAAAAGGAAGCCAGCGAAAGCTCCAGCGAAATACTCCAGCGGTCGGCAGCATCGCGAGCAGGAGCACGAGCAAGAGTAAAGCAAGCTCCCATTTGATTTGCCTAACGAATTCGCGACCACAACCGATGAGCCCAGCCAGAAGCGCCATTGCTGGCACAAGACCGCATGACAGTTCCGTCGCAGTGTGCGGAACATAACGAGTGGAAAAATCGGCCCATTTCACGGTCCAAGATGGAAGAATGAGCCCCGGAAGGGCGGCGGGAGGAACGAGCCACTGCCAATGCGCGGACGCAGCTTGCAACTCGCGCGCTGAGCCGTGAACCGAATCGAGAATCGCGAGCCACGCGGGAGCTGAAAGTCCGAAGCCGAGCGCGACGCCGAAAAGCATCGGCAAGATCGACCGGATGGTACGCGTTTGACCTACCGATTTGGTGGACAGCCATGCAACCAGGAGCAGCAACATCAAAACCGTGTAGGGAAAACCGCCTGTGATGAGAAGGTACACGAACGGCGCTGGCCAGAGGAATCGCCATTTCGTTCTTTGTCTATCCAGCGCGCGTTCCGCACCCCACCATGCCCAGGGCAGCCAGGCAAACGCCCCCAGCGCGCCGAACCAATCGGTCGCGCCCCAGCAGATAATCCAACCGTTCAAGGACGCTACGAGTGCGACAAAGATCGACAATGGAATTGAAAGCCGGCGATCCCGCGCGAGCAAAAATGCCCCGACCGCCAGGACAAAAAGATGTGTGATGGAAAGAGCTGCTGCCTGCTGGGGAAACGCGAGAGGAAATTTCAAGATGAGCACAACGGCCACATTTACAAAAAGCGAAAAAGTTCCGTACTGAAATTCGCCGGCGAAATTGCCGCAGACCCAGGAATATGGACTCAAGAGCGGCCAATAGCCTTCGTTCCAGCTCCACGCGACATCGGCGAATACGGGCAGGACTGACAATTCATAATCGTCATTCCAAAAAACGAGTGGATCGTGCCAGAGCAGGAGTAGGCAAAATCCGACGACGATCAGGCCGGCACCGATGGCGCCAAAAAACCTGTAGGGCGTCTGTGTCAGGCACCGGGTGCTTGCGATATCGCCTGGTTCGCGGCGTTTCACAGAAACGCCCTACAGAACCACGGGCTTGCCTTCAGTCATGACGAGGACCTTCTCCTCGATGCCGTGCGCGCGCGCTGACGCAAGCAATCTTTCCGGGGGCTCATGAAGCGGCTCAAACCCGAGGCGAAAAGTTCCGTAATGCATCGGTACCAAAGTTTTAGCGTGAAGTTCGAGGAAAGCTTTCACGGCTTCTTCCGGATTCATGTGAACTTCGCGGCCGGTTGGTGCCTCATAAGCGCCGATCGGAAGCAGGGCGATGTCGATCTTGTAGCGTTCGCCGATTTCTTTGAACCCGGGGAAATAAGCGCTGTCGCCGCAATGAAAAATCGTGCGGCCATCCATCGCGATGACGAATCCACCGAAGTCGCGATGTAAATCTGCAAGAAATCGCGCGCCCCAGTGATGACACGGCGTAAGCGAAATCTTGAGCGGTCCAAGTTCCACCGTCTGCCAGTAATCGAGCTCGTGCACAATGTGGAAGCCAAGATCATGCACCAGATTTCCCACGCCTATTGGCACGGCAATCGGTTGATTGGCAGCCACGCGCCGCAATGTGCGGCGATCCAGATGATCGAAGTGGGCATGCGTCACAAGAACGAAATCGATCGAGGGTAAATGATGAATTTCGAAACCCGGCTGCTTCAGTCTCTTGATCACCTTAAGCCACATCGACCAGATCGGATCAATCAAGACATTAACTTCGTGCGTTTGAATCAAAAACGAAGCGTGCCCAATCCAGGTAATGCATACTTCGCGTTCGCGGATTTTCGGAAAGTGCGGCTGCGCATGATCGCCAGCGCGCTTGGTGAAAAGCGAAGGAATCAGGACGCTGGTCAGAAAATTGCGCTTGTGCCAGTCGGCTCGTGGACGCAAGCGCACACGCGTGGAACGCTTGGTAGCCGCGCCATCCCCGGATGTCTGGCGAACGATATTCCTCCGGCTTTTCTTTGGAAAACGAATGGCCACTTTCGCGAGAGCATATAAGCTGGCCCCAGTGAAGCAAAAGCTTTTGCACCGATGGGCGACGATCACCGACAATCGCGGTTGATTGAATGGGAATTCCGGGTTGAGTTGTGCGCGATATGCGCTGTTGGAAAATCTTAATTCCGCTTGTTTTGATCTGTTCGGTTGCGGCAGCGATGGAATCGCGCTTGCCGTTCAGCACGGTGTTTAAAGGACAGGACCAATTCAATCGGCTGGTTGCGAAGGCCAAATCGGGGAATTGGCAAGCGCTTCCGATCAGTGAGCGGACGGCGGTGGTGGGCCAGGCGTTGGTCGGCACGCGCTACAAACATTTCACACTCGAAATCGATAACCGGATCGAGTCGCCGTCTGTGAATTTTCAGGGCGTGGATTGTTGGACTTTTTTCGAAATCGCGCTCGGTTTCGCCCGGATGCTGAATGAGCCGGAAGCGAATTGGACTCCGGAGCGTTTGTTGCATTACATCGAGCTCGACCGCTATCGCGGCGGCGAATGTACCGGCGAATATCTCTCGCGTCTGCATTATTTGGAGGACTGGCTTTACGACAATGACCGTCGTGGCCTGGTAGAGGACGTGACGCGCAGTCTCGGCGGCAGCGGTGTTCAACATTCCGCCCGCGAGATGAGTGTAGGTTGGCGGCACTACCGTTATCTCGCAGCGAACCGGTCGCTGCTCGGGCCGCTCGGCCGAATGGAAGCGAATGTGTCATCGCGCCCGCTCTATCAAATTCCAAGGAACCGTGTGGCTGGGATTGAATCGAAATTACGCAGCGGCGATGTCATCGGAATTATTTCGCGCGACCGGAATGGGCTCTATTCAACCGCACACGTCGGCCTCGCACTCCGCACAAATGACGGTGTTCTGCATTTCATGCACGCCTCCTCACCGGGAAATTCCGGCCGCGTCATCGTTGACGCCGAGCTATCGAAATATCTGTATCGCTACCGATCAGACAGCGGAATCCTGGTAGCACGTCCGTTGCGTTAGGTTTTTTCCCGCTCGTGGAATTCCGCGAGCAACTTCTCCAGTCGCTCAAGGGCCTCTTCCGCATCGACGCCGTGCGCTTCGAGTGTGGCCGTAGCGCCGCAATCGAGGTTGGCGCGGAGGATGTCGATGAGACTGGCAGCCGAATATCGCTTTTCGTTTTTCACGACCCAGATTTCCGACCGGAAACTGTTCGCGCGTTTGACGAACTCGGCGGCTGGCCGCGCATGCAGACCGAGCTCATTAGTGATACGCACCTCGCGTTTCACCGAGACGGATGCACGCTTTTCGCCAAATCTCATACCTGACTCGTGCCCCAGCGGCGATGGAGAAATTTCTCTATCGGTGAAAAGAAGATTTTGTCCGCAAGCAAACCGATAACAACGATCACAAGCATGATGGCAATGACTTGATCCATTGCACTCAATTCCCGTCCGTAATGCAGGAGCTGACCAAGGCCGAAACCGGTAAGGATCGTCACAAAGATTTCCGCCGCCATCAGCGAGCGCCAGGCAAAGGCCCAACCTTGTTTCATGCCGCTGACGATGAATGGCAGCGATGCCGGGAGGATGACCGTCAACCAGATATGCAAGCGTTTCGAACCCATCGTGAGCGCCGCGCGGCGATAGATCGGCGGAACATTTCGTACACCAGTTTCGGTGGCGATAACGACCGACCAAAGAGTGCCCATCACGACCACGAACAACATCGCCGCCTCGGTTTGCCCGAACCAAAGCAACGCGAGCGGAACCCAACAAACGCTGGGCAATGTTTGCAATCCCAGCGCCGTCGTTCCGAGAGTATCACGCAATAAATTCCAGCGAGCGATCAGAAGTCCGAGCGGCAAACCGACAACGATTCCGATGAAATATCCGATTAAAAGGCGACGCATCGTGATCACTGTTGCGTGGCCAAGTGTTCCATCCTCAATCGCACCCTTGAGATAATTTGCCACCTGGAGTGGAGACGGCAGCAATACCGGCGACCAGATCTTTGCGCGAAAAAACGCTTGCCACAGGACGAGAAGCACAACGAAAAAAAATGCAGCGGAAAGAAATCTTTTCATCTGCCGTCCTCGCGTTGCTCCTCGCTAAACTTTCTTAGCGAACGGATGATTTTTGTCGCGTAACCCGCGAGGTCGACACTATTGATATCGCGCGGTCGCGGCAGGTCTACGACAAATTCCTCCTGAATGCGTCCAGGATGTGGCGAAAAAAGAAGCACACGCTCGCCCAGGCAAGCCGCCTCACGAACATTGTGGGTGACAAAGACGATTGTCTTTTTGCGCTCTTTCCAAATTCTCTGAAGGTCGCCGTAGAGTTGTTCCCGCGTTAGAGCATCCAGCGCCGCGAACGGTTCATCCATGAGAAGAACGCGCGGATTTGGCGCGAGCGCACGGGCTAAAGCCGCACGCTGTTTCATTCCGCCGGAAAGCTCGTGGATATTTGCGTGCTCGAAACGCGTCAGACCAACCAGTTCGAGGTAATATTTGGCGACGTCCCGGCGATCTTTGTTCGTCAAGTTGGGCTTCAGCTTCAAGCCGAAAAGGACGTTGCCAAAAACATCCAGCCACGGGAAAAGCGCTGGTTCCTGGAACATCACCAGGCGATCCCGTCCCGGACTTGTTACGGGTTTTCCATCGGCGCGCACACTGCCGTTGTCCGGCTTTTCCAATCCAGCAATGATGTTCAGCAATGTCGTTTTGCCACAGCCACTCGGACCGACCAGGCAAACGAATTCGCCTTCATTCACTTGCAGATTCACGTGATCAAGCGCAAGCACTTTTCCAGTGGCAGCTTGAAAAGTTTTCGAAACGTCCTCGATGGCGAGTTTGCTCGGCGGGACAAGCTGCAGCTCCTCCGTGACCGAACCGGTCCTGTGGCGAAACATCAAGGAGACTCTAGCAGCTTTGAAGTATCAGTGGAGCCCTTAAGAAATCCGGCATCCTTCCCGTCCTGGACGGCCTTCGCAATTAGCTCGGGGGACACATCGGTCGTGAACTTAATGCGCTGCCAAGCCTGCGCGACCGCCTCTGGCGCAAAGTCAGATTTAGTTTCAGCCTTTAGTTCATCGATGAGCAGTTTTTGCGCTTCATCGGGATGCGCCTGAATCCAATCAGTAAGTTCTTTATTGGCGGCCACAATTTTTTTCACGAGATCGCGATGCGCGTTGAGAAACTTTACGCTGCCCGCCAGCCAAGTCGTAATGATATTAGTGTCTTCGAGAAAAACCTTCGCATTTGCTTCGCGCTCAAGGCGCGTGACCCATGGCTCAACCGTCCAAACGGCGTCAACACCGCCGCTCTGGAACAAACCGAGTTGGTCAGGATTTGCGGTCGGCAGGACGATAACGTCACCACCGGTTAGCGTGACTTTGAATCCTTGCATTTTTAACCAGGCGCGGCAGGAAATATCCTGAGTATTGCCGAGTTGAGGCGTGGCGATTTTTTTTCCACGAAAGTCCGCAGCGGTTTTAATGACTCCGTCTGGTTTAATAACGAGCGCGGCACCAGCGTTCGCGGCACCCGCGAGGATTCGGATTTCCTCGCCGTTTGCTTTAAAGTGCGCATTGAGTGCGGGGCCTTGTCCCACGTAAGTCAGGTCGAGCGAACCAGCAAAAATTGCCTCCATCGCAGAAGGTCCTGCATTGTAAGTGAACCATTGGATCTCGACATTGGGGCCGAGGCGCTCTTCAAACCAGCCTTTGCCCTGACGCGTCAAGGCGTGAGCAATTACACCTTGGGCGTGCGTGATATTCGGGAAATGCCCGAAGCAAATCACCCTTTTTTCTTCTGCGCGGGCTTGCACGAAAAGCGCAAGCGTCCCGATAACCGCTATCAATGTTTTTGTCTTCATCGTTTTGTTTTCAATAGGAGAGTGTCGTCATGAGTTGAGGGAAGTCAGCATCGTCGCCCTGTCCAACCTCGCTGAGATACGAGTTCGCTTTAATTCGTTCGAACTAAAACATTACTTGCACACGCCCTATAACTTCATCGAACTGGTCCTCACCAAACTCTGGATGCGCCTCGCGGAAGTCTGACCAAGTGTGGATGTAATCGACCATCAGCTTGATATCGTCGCCGTGGATGTAGTAGTTGAGCCCGCCGGTGATGGAGTGAATGCCGTCGTTACCCTTTTGCCCAGGGTTTAAATCCTGCCATTGAACCGCAGCTTGAAGCTTCTTCGGGATCAGGAAGTAACTCCCCTGAACGTAGTACCCGCTCGTGGTGAAGTCGGCGAACCCTGGAGGCACCCCGTTGACAGTGCGGCCGTTCACGTATTCCTCGAGGTATTCACCGATTAGATCGAATGGACCCAGTTTGAGCCAGGCGTCCACGCTCCAGGCAGTTCTTTCATCCGCTCCCGGCAAGACGAACGGCGAAAGGGACCCGTCATCGTTGACCAACAGGTTCAACGACTGTGAGATGTTTGTTCCCTTGTCATCGCGGCTGTTCAAAACGTCAGCACCAAGCTTCAAATACGAGTCTTGACCCCACATTTTGGCCTTAAAGAGCGTTGACTCCAGGCGGCCGACATACATGAAGTTGTTGTTGTCGTTGACGGTTGTGTTGCGGCCGTTCCCGTTGAAGATCCCGGCGTAATAGGTCAACAAGTCCTTCCGATCAGGCCAGACGCTGGCAAATGGTTTTCCCCAGAGTTGAACACCGATCTGTCGCTCCGGCGTAATTGCTCCGGTGGGCAAACTGCGCTCGATCATGTATAGAGTCGTATCAGGTGTAGTTTGTTCCAGGCCAAATGGCGCTTTCCATTGGCCGAGCTTGATCTGCGCTTCTGGAAACTGATGCCAGTTAACGAAGATGTCCGTGGCCTCAAAGGCGGTCCGGCTTGAGGAGAGACCATCACTATTCTCGAAGTCCCCTTCGACTTTGAAATCGAAGTTCTCCGCGAAATCGCCTGTTAGATTGATCCTTGCCCGACGCAGGCGGAAACGGTCCTTTAGCGCAGTTTGGCCAAACCGGCCTTCAAACGCGGATACATCGCCATCTTCAAAGTTCGCCTGAATGAATCCGCCCAGCACCAGTTTAATCTCCGGTCCGCGCTGTTGGACATAAACCGGTAATTTCTCTTCTTCTACGACGGCCTTTTCGACATACGATTTCCCGTCGGACATGATTTTCGTTTTCATTCTCGCACCGACCTCAGCCGCCGATGCAGCCTGTTTCTTTAAGCCGCTGACTTCCTGCTCGAGCTCGGCATTGCGTTTTTGCAGTTGCTCGACTGCGCGCTCAAGTTTCTCGAGCCGCTCCGACGCCGAAGGCGTCTGCGCGCCCACCGGGTGAACCGCTAGCAGCGTGATGAAAATGAGAATGCTGATTTGTGCTCCGAAACATTTTTTGATGAACATGATTTTTCTCCCTGTCTGTGGTGCTTCGCTCGATTTTTTGTCGATTTCATTTCCTGCGTTTCCCTGATGTTGGCCCTACTGAGTTGAATTTTCGTACGCCGTCTCCCAGCCGATTAAGCACCGGCGGCAACACAGATCGGAGCTTGGTTGACCGTGAGAGAAACGGCGGCGTAACCTTGTCGCGGCGCAGCTTGCGCAACGTGATTTCTACAATGTCCGCGAGAGTATAGCGATCGAGCAGCTTCGCGATGGCATTACGCAGATCGAGCATAAGCATCCTCAACCCGCAGTGCACTTCGTCCGGGCAACTGCAGCGCACGTACGCCATTTGACTCACGCATCTAATCGGAGCGAGCGGTCCGTCAATCAATCGAATAACAGCGCCGAACTTTATCTGGTTCATGGGGCGCGCAAGTGAGTAGCCACCAAACTTCCCGCGTCTGCTTTTAACGTATCCGGCCGCCTTAAGCTGCGTAAAAATCTGCTCGAGGAATTTGATCGGTAGTTTTTCTTTGGTAGCTAGCTCGCTTGCCTGAAGCATCGGCCAGCCGAGTTCGGAGGCGATGCCAAGATCGATAAGGGCGCGAAGCGCGTATTCGCCACGTTTAGACAATTTCATATCCTATTGCGCAAGTAGGAAATCAGATTAAATCCTATTGCGCAAGTAGGAATTTCTCCGAGCCGCTGGCCTCAGCCTTACAAGTTGCGAATTCAGACCAGCTCGCCGCAGCCGGTTCCGTCCGGTGGAGACGGGCTCAGACGGCCGTCTTTCTCAACCGTAGCCAAAGCGCGGATCAAGCTCGGCCAATGCCGACGCGGCATATTCCTGATCCCCAACCGAAAGGTACTCCCGATAACCCCCTACCTTTCCGCGACGCACTTTGAAAGACTCCGGATCGCGCACGTCGCCGGGCCGCAGTATTTTTGAGTCAAAAGCGCCGGCTGCCTCCATTTTTTTCATGTTCTCGAACTCAGAGAAATCGAGCGCAGCCTGAAAGATCGATACGTCAGGCGTCGTTTCGCCGAGAACGGCAAGAAGGGTCCGAAAATTTTCCCCAGGAAATTCGCGTAGCGACTCATAACGGATGATCGTGAAATCGTCGCGATCGGAGAACTCATTTAACCAGGCGTCCATCGTTCTGATGATGGCGCGGACTCCGAATTTTTTGTCGCGCAAGAGATCACCGACCGTTTTTCGCTTGAACTCGGTGGGCGCGCCACGATCCCGCCGCGTCATCTGCACATAAAGAGAAACAAAACAATCCCGGGGATCGCGCGCGAGCAGAACGATTTTAGCGCGTCGAAGCTCCTTTTTTGGGACCAGGTATTTTCCGCGGATTCTGTCCCAAAGGTCGCCTTTGGTCCGGTGTTCGAAACAATCATGGGAAAAGATGAGCCGGGGAATACCGGGCTGGCCGTAGCGTTCCGGCTCGAGGGTGAACTCGCGGCCATAACGATTGCAGAAGTAGGCACAAAGAAATGTTCGAACCCAGGTGCGTCCGCTTTTTGGAATGGAAAGGATGATCGCCTGGCCGCCCGAAAGTTCGGGTGCGCGACTGCTGAAATTCCGGCGCATTAACCGCGTGACTACTCGTGCAGATTGGAATCGAGAGATCGATTTCCTCCTCGGGACGGAGGGATTTGGCTGGATCTCCTTATAAAAGCCGCTCTTATCCGGGCGACCTTTAAACAAAGATCGAGATGTTACTTCAATTGCCATTCGGATCACTCTTCATAGAACTAGAACCTGCAGCGTTACGAAAAGGAGCAAAATCGTTCGAGCTCGCTTGCATATGACCTCAGTCAACGGTATTTGTTCAAGTACAATCGGGGGCGCACTGGCTTCGACTCATCGTTGGAAGCGCGGGCGGCATGTCGAGGATGGTTCGTTGGCCTCGTAAAAAACCGGACCGAAAAAATAAACGCAGATCACGAAGATCTCGCTCTCGCGGCTTAATTGACCGCGACGTTTCCGGGGCGACGCCTGCTAGCGTCGGAAACGTGGGCAGCAGGCTGGCGAATCGGCGGAGCGACCGCGCCGGTTTGTGAATCGAATTTCGCGGACGCTCGGGAGCCGGCAGTGCGTCGGTGCAACGTTCGGCTCCTCAAAACTTCTCACCGGATAAACATGTAGATGTTTGCGTGGATAGCGATGAGGACAGGGGTTCAACTCCCCTCGCCTCCAGTCATCGCCTTTGAAGCGCAGCGCAAAAACTAACCTGTCATAACGGTGAGGATGAAGGTGTTTTTTGACTTTTTGTTTATTTTATCCCTGACTTCAGCCACCCGCTCCAAAGCTGTGGTCCACCGGCAGGGTTGGCGCGAGCGTAATCGTAGAAGGCACGAACGAAAGCGATCCGGTCGTGAACTCTCCTCCGCCAGAAGCATGGAGATCGGTATGCTTCTTAATTCGGGGTGGCGAATCTTGTTCCTAACAGGCGTTTGTGTTATTCTCGGCGCCCGTGAGCAACCAACGGATTGACTTCAGACCGGAAAAGCGGCCTTTCGTTGTCGGAATTTTGAGGGGCGAAGGTAGTGGACCGGAGTTGATTGATGCTGCTTGCAACGTGCTGGATGCTGTGGCGGAAAGCTGCCGTCTCGATTTCCGCATCAGAACCGGAGGTGACATTGGTTCCCTGTCGGCCGAACGCACGGGTCGGTTTCTTACTGATGAAGTAGCCGAGTTTTGTCGCGAAATCTTCGCGGACGGCGGCGCGATCATGGCCGGTGCGGCAGGAGGTCGATTCGTTTACGATATGCGCCGCCGGTTCGACCTCTACTACAAACTCAATCCGCTGCGCTCGTATCCAGATTTACGCGACGTGTGCCGAATAAAACTTCCCGTGAAGCCGCTCGACATTTTAGTCGTACGCGAAAATTTGCAGGACGTTTATCAGGGCAATTCGGTCGAAGCATCTTGCGGAAACGGTCGGGAAATTCTGCATACGTGTGTTCATAAGGAAAAACAAGTGCGAGCGGTTTTGGAAGTTGCGGTCGCGGCGGCACGCAAAAGACAAAATGACCTCGTGGTGATAAGCAAGAATTCCGGTCTTCCCGCTATTCATTCGCTTTGGCGCGCATGCGCGCTCGAGGTCGCTGGAGCCTCGGGGGTGAACGTTTCGTTGCTCGACATCGATTACGCCGCCTACAAATTGCTGCAAGAGCCTGAAAGCTTCGATGTCATCGTCGCGCCGAATTGTTTTGGCGATATTCTTTCTGACCTTGGTGGTGTTCTGGCCGGATCGCGCGGCCTGACTTTTGGGGCCAGTTACGCTGCGGACGGCGCCGCGGTTTACCAGACCAATCACGGAGCCGCTCATGATCGGGCGGAAACAGATACGGCCAATCCGGTCGGCCAAATTTTTTCTCTGGCAATGATGCTGCAACAAACCTTCGGTCTGCGTTCGGCCGCGCGCTTGATTGAAGATTCGGTGCGAGCCCTTTGGCGCGCCGGCTGGAGAACCGCGGATCTGAGCGAACCCGGCTGTAAAGTCGCAGGCACGCGGCAATTCGGAGAGTTGGTGGCGCGCGAAATCCAGAGCGCCAGGGTCCATGAGTATGAAGCCTGTTCTGCTGCTGGTTGATCTGCAGAATGATTTCCTGCGCGCCGGCGACTTAGAGCCGCATCCTGCCAGCATTGTGGCTACCGCGGCCGATCTGCTGAATACATGCCGCACGGCCGCAGTCCCAGTCGTCCATGTTTGGAGCACGGTCAATAAATCCGATGATGATCGCATGCCGCATCGAGAAAAAAGTGGCGACTGGATGTGCCTTGAGGGTTCTGCGGGCCACGCTTGCCCCGATGTGCTTCGTCCGCACAAGAAAGAAACGATTATCCATAAAACATTTTTCAGTGCCTTTTCCATCGGACAGCTCGACATGGTTTTGCATGAGCTGAAAGCGGATGCGTTGATCATCGCTGGCGTGCACTTGCACGCGTGCGTGCGCGGGACTGCGCTTGATGCTTATGCTAAGGGTTACAGCGTCGTTGTGGTCGAGGATTCCACCGCGAGCAACGATCCGGTGCATGCCGCAATCACGAAGCGGTACCTACAGGAACGATCCGTGATCTTCCGGAGCTCGGACGAGATTTCAGCGGCGATTACCGCGGGCGCGGCAAAGTTGGGCGAATTATTGGTCGATAAAGAGCCCGAGGTTGTCACTCACAGCTGCCCCCAGAACTGCGAACGTACATGGCGATTGGCGGTAGGCCGAAAACCCGATATTGACGCGGCAGTCGCTGCATCGAGAAAGGCTTTGGAGGATTGGCGGCGGGTTCGCGTTGATGACCGGCTAAGGTTGCTGCAGGCTTTTGGCCGCCAACTGCAAAAATACGAGGCCGAACTTGTCGATCTTCTCGTCGATGACATCGGCAAACCGATCCGTTATGCACGTGATGAAGCGGCGCGCGCTATCGCGCTCATAGACGCGGCGGCCAAACAGGTCGAACCAAAACAGGATCGCATACTGAGGAAAACCGGCTATCGACGCGAGCCGCTCGGAGTGATCGCATTAGTGGGGCCTTTTAATAATCCACTCGCAATTCCGGTTGGTAAAATTGTTCCTGCTCTTCTTTACGGAAATGTTGTCATTTGGAAACCGGCCATCCCCGGCTCGCGAATTGCAAAGAAAACAGCGGAGCTTTTCGCGATGGCGAGTGGCCAGCCGAAACTATTACAAGTTTTGTGCGGCGGTGATCAAACGGCCCGCGAATTAATGGTTGCCTCCGACGCGGTGACCATTTCGGGCTCGTTGAAAGCGGGACGAGCCGCGCAGGAAATTTGCGCGACGCATCATATCCCATTGCAGGCGGAGTTAGGTGGAAATAATGCCAGTATTGTGTGGCGGGACGCAGACTTGGGCGCTGCCGCCGAAAGCATTTCGGAAGGGGCCTTCGCCTTTGCGGGACAGCGCTGCACAGCGAATCGTCGGGTCATTGTCGACTCGAGTATTTACGATGTTTTTCTGAATCAATTAATCCTGGCATCGCGCCGTTTGGTCTGGGGCGATCCCGCAGACCCGGACACGCAACTTGGTCCGCTCATTTCTTCCGCATCTCGCAATCGTGTGAAAGGAGTAATCGATCGGACGCGAGCCGCATCGCTTCGAATCATCAGGCCCTTGGAAAAGGTGGAAGGCACGCGCGGCGACGCGTGTTTGGAACCCACCATTGTGTGTTGCGATGATCCAAGCGCGGAAATCGTCCAGGAAGAAACGTTTGGTCCGGTGCTCGTCGTACAGCAAGCGAAAGATTGGGACGAAGCGATCTCGCTCTGTAACGGTGTAAAGCAAGGTTTGGCTGCCGCCATTTTTACCACCTCGCCGAAGCGGATCGAAGATTTTCTCCGACGCGTGCGCGCCGGAATTCTCAAGATCAACTGTTCCACTGCCAATGCGGCCGTGGATTTGCCATTCGGAGGCTGGAAAGCTTCCGGAATTGGCCCCGCGGAACATGGCCCCGCCAATCGCGAGTTCTTCACTCGCATGCAGTCGATATATTTGGCGTAAACCTTTATGAACAACTCTAAACTCGATACTTTTTTTCGTCCTGTTGCGGCACGGCTCCACGCAAACCACATGTCGCGCCTCGGCATCGCCAACACGATGCGTTTGGCCTATTTCTATAACCGGCTCAAGTTCGGCCGTCAGGACGATTGGCGCAGGGCTCTGTATCGAACACAGTTAGCTACCCTGCTCGAGGAGAACGGTGGATTGAGCCGGCCGTCCATCGACATGAAAGACGGTTGGGCTCTCGACACCTCAATGTCCCTTCCCCACCTCGATCGTGTTTTGGAGGATGGGGACAAGATTATCGCCGAACGTTCTGGAGAGCAGCGTTCGTCCAAGGGCGCTTATCGAAGCTATACTCAAGATATCTGTACGCCGGAGGATCTGGAGATATACCCATCGTTCCTCGACTTTGCCACTTCGAGCGATGCGCTTTCCGTCGTGAGCCACTATTTGCAGTCCATTCCTGCGCTCTCCACCACGCTTCCACCGGGTATTCGCGTCATGGAATCAAATGCCGCCTTCGATGATCAACCAGACAACCCTCGTGACAGCCAGCTTTACCACATCGACTACTATTCGCTGCCGAACGTTTACATTCTCGTGCTGCTGCGGGACACAACCCCAGAGCATGGCCCTTGGACGTTTTTCCCGCGCGGTATTTCGCAAAAGGCCCGCTCGGCCCTGAGCTATTGGAGCCGACAACGCGGCTATCGCGTAAGCGACGAGGATATTTATTCTGTCGTAGACCGAAAGGAAGCTATCGAATTCTGCTACCCGCGTGGCGCCGTTCTTTTTATTGAATCCTCTGGCTGTTTCCATTACGGGAGCCGCAATTCGATCAAGCCCAGGTTCCAACTCATGATCGGCTACACTGGCGCGTGCCGGACGGATTTCAGCGAAGCAATCCTGCCGCACAAGGTCTATCCAGTCCGCGATACTGACTCGCGCCTGCGAAAGATAGTCCTGAACAAGTACATGCTTGAATGAGCAGCGCGAGCGCATCAACGGCGAACCGGTCCGAAGCCGTCCCCGGACCGGCAGAAGCAGAACAATCCATTCCTGAACGGTTCGCGCAGATCGTAGCTCGGCATGGCGACCGAATAGCCGTCAGCGCAAGGAGAACGGAATGGACCTACGCGGAATTGGATCAGCGTTCGAACGCGGTGGCTGCTCAAATCCTTGAACGTTCGGATGCCAAGTCAGAACCGGTTGCGCTCCTGATGCAGCATGATGCAGGGTTAATTGCCGCTATCCTTGCCGTTCTTAAAGCGGGCAAGATTTATCTGTCGTTGGACCCGAGTAATTCAATCGAGCGCTTGGGCGCGCTGCTGGCCAGTTCGCACGCGCGGCTTTTGATCGTTGATCAAATGAATGCGGCCCTGGCTAATTCACTTGCCACCAAACAATTGTCGATCCTGCCAATCAACGATGACTCTATCACATCTTCGACACGCACGAATTTTTCTGCAGTCTCGCCTGAGGCGGGCGCCTGGCTCATGTACACGTCGGGCTCGACCGGGGCGCCCAAAGGCGTCTGGCAAAATCACCGCGGGATTGTGCATGATGCGGAGGTTTATAGCGGTCTGATCCAGCTTACGCCAGACGATCGTTTGTCCCTGCTGACTCCGTGTAGCCTTGCCGCGTCCAGCACTGCGTTGTTTGCGGCGCTCCTCAATGGAGCAACGCTCTGCCCGTTTCATCTGCGATCGCAAGGTATTGAAAGGTTGGCGAGTTGGGTTCGCGAACAGAGCATTACCATCTATCACTCGGTGCCAACCGTTTTTCGTCACCTTATGCGAGCAAGTGGCGACAACGGAGTTTTTGCCAACTTGCGTTTGGTTCGCCTTGGCGGGGAGTCAATGCTTCGCAGTGACGTGGAAGTTTTCCAGCAGCGTTTTCCAAACCGCTGCCGCTTAGTGAACGCACTCGCTTCAACCGAGACGGGGCTGATCTGCGCGGCGATGATTGATAAACATACCGCACTGCCGAACGGGCGAGTAACCGTCGGGCGTCCGGTCGGGGATGTTAAGGTCTTCCTCGTGAATGACCAAAGCCAATCACTTGAGAACGGCGGCGAGGGCAGAATCGTTGTGCGCAGCACGTATTTGCGGCAGGGATATTGGATGCACCCGGATGCGACTGCGGAAAAATTTCGGATCGATCCTCACGCACCCGACACTAGGATTTTCACCACCAACGATCTGGGCCGCTTTCTGCCAGACGGCAACTTGGAGCATTTGGGCCGCGTGGATGAAGTGGTGAAAATCCGCGGTCTGCGAGTGGATCTGTCACAAATTGAAGCCACCCTGCGGGCAACAGATTTAGTTGAGGAAGCAGTGGTGACCGTAATGGAGGACGTATCCAATGGGTGGCGACTGGTCACCTTTGTCGTTCCGCATCCGCAGACGGATTGTTCGTCTCCTGCTTGGCATCGCATGCTTCAGCAGTTTTTGCCGGTGCCCAGCCGTCTGTTTGTGCTTCAAGAATTACCTCGTCTTGCCTCCGGAAAAATTGATCGCATTACCCTTGCAAGCAAAGCCGCGGACCTAATGCAATTGGGGAATTCGAAAGCAGACCCAGTCGATGCGCTCGAGCTCCAGCTCCTCCGCATTTGGGAAAAGGTCCTTGCAGTCGAAGCCGTCGCAACAACCGATGATTTTTTTGCACTCGGAGGCGATTCGCTCGCTGCTGCCACGATGTTAGCGGCAGTCGAGAAATTTTGCGGAGTAGATTTGCCCACATCTTCTTTGCTCGAAGCTACGACTATCCAAAAACTCGCCGACCTAATCAGGCGCGGAGGCTTAAGTGAGATTGATTTGCCGCTAGTGGCTCTGCGGTTACGCGGAAACAAGCCGCCGCTCTATTGCGTCCCGGGGGCGGGTGCGGACGCTCTGCAGTTTCGCATCTTGGCGCGTTATCTCCCAGACGACCAGCCGATTTTTGCGTTTCAGCCGCGAGGTCTCAATGGCCGCTCCCCTCACCTGCGCTCCGTCGAGGAAATGGCAAAATCTTACATCGACGCGCTGCGCCAGCATCAACCGCGCGGACCCTATTTTCTCTGTGGCGCATCGTTTGGTGGAGTGGTCGCTTTCGAAATGGCGAGGCGCTTGACCACGGACGGCGATGAAGTCCGCATGCTAGCGCTTCTCGATTCATACGGCGGTGAATATCCAAAACGACGCAAGAATCTTTCCCTGCGGAATAAATTAGAGATCCTCGTCTTGCGTTCACGTCTTCCGGTTAAGCCGGGGCGAGTGCTGAGCAGGCACTTTTTAAAAACCTTGCTCAGCTTAAAGACGTTGCTCAGGTTAAAAACGTTGCTCAGGTTCAGTGCAGACTTATCAGTTCGCTGTGCCCATGGGTTCCATGGATGGTGTCAGCGTCACCTGATCGACCTCGATTTGCGATGGAACTTCCAAAGACTGCCCTACCGACTGCGATACATTTATCTTCAAGAAGTAGATCTTGCGGCGCGCCGACGCTATGAACTAAAACCGTTTTCTGGAAAGATCGATCTTTTGCGAGTAGAGCATCAACCTCCAACCGACCTATTTGAGGAAGATCCCCTTCTTGGGTGGGGCGGGATGGCTGCAGGGGGAATCGAGGTGCACAAACTCCCGGGCTGTCACGATCAGATATTTGAGGAGCCGGGCGTTGCGATTTTCGCGCATCACCTCAAAGCGTGTCTCGCGGTGGCGAAAGGCGACCAGCGATAGACAAGCGAAGCGGAAGAATTACAAACTCGCAATTGTCTGTTGCGGTTAACAAACTGGAGCGATGGCGGACGGACTGACTCCCATGATGCAGCAGTATCGGCGGCTGCGCGGCAGCATCCCCGCCGATACGCTCTTGCTCTTTCGCCTAGGAGATTTTTACGAGCTGTTTTTTGAAGATGCAACGGAGGCGGCGCATCTGCTCAACGTCGCTCTGACCAAACGCAACGGCGTGCCGATGTGCGGTGTTCCGTATCATGCGGCGCCGAACTACATTACCAAGCTCATCAAGGCTGGCCGACGCGTCGCCATTTGCGATCAGACCAGCGAACCGCAACCTGGCAAGATCGTTTCCCGCGATATCACCCAGATTATCAGCGCAGGTACAGTGAGCGACCTCGATTTGCTTCAAGCAAAACGCGCGAATTATTTGGGCGCGGTGTTCGGCGATGGGACGGTCTTTGGCTTCGCCTACGCCGATCTGAGCACGGGCGAGTTTCGAGTGGCCCAACTGGAAGATCGACAATCGCTCTTCGACGAATTGGCTCGTGTCGCGCCGTCGGAACTTCTCGTCAGCGATGAGCAGAAGCAGCAGTTCACCGAGATCGCCGGTGCGCTCGGCTACGACGATTACGCCTTCCTGCCTGAACAGGCGGCCTTCACCTTATGCGAACATTTCAAAGTTAAATCGCTGGACGGATTCGGCTGCGCACGAATGCCGCAGGCGATCGCTGCCGCCGGCGCGATCGTCCATTACCTCAAGCATCAACTTCGCCGGAATATCGATCATCTTACGTCGTTGCGTTGCGATGCGCCCACCGATCACGTGTTGCTCGATGCTGCCACGCAAACCAATCTCGAGCTGGTTGAATCCCGAAATAGTCGCGACACCAGTTTGCTGGCGGTGCTCGATCGCACAATCACGCCAATGGGCGGACGCAAATTGCGCGCGTGGATCTTACAACCGCTGCGCGATCTGACGGCACTGGAGTGCCGCCAACAAATGATCACGGATCTACTGCAAGAGCCGGATTTGCTCGCCTCGCTGCGTGCGTCGCTCAAGTTAATCCGCGATATCGAGCGCGCGATCTCGCGATTAAGCCAGACTTCGGGTAACGCGCGCGATCTCGTCGCCCTCAAGATTTCGCTTGAGCAAATTCCGAAATTGAAAAGTGAGCTACAAAAATTACTCGATCGTCTCGCGTTTGGCGCGACGCACATAAACGAAAATGGGAATGCTGCGCTTCTTGCGCAAGAGTTGCAGAACGATTTACATGAAATGCCGGAGCTAGCAGAAAAGCTGACGCGCGCAGTGGTAGATGATCCGCCGTTAGCGCTGAAGGAGGGCGGAATCTTTCGCGACGGCTACGATGTCGACCTGGATGCGTTACGCGAGGCTTCACGCGAGGGCAAGGATTGGATCAGCCAACTGCAGGAACGCGAAATCGCGGCGACCGGCATCAAATCGCTCAAAGTGCGCTACAATTCGGTGTTCGGCTATTTCATTGAAGTGACGAAGTCGAATCTGGCGAATGTGCCCGCGCATTATACCCGCAAACAGACGACCGTCGGTGGGGAGCGTTTTATCACGCCAGAACTGAAGGAGATGGAGGCGAAAATTCTTGGGGCGGACGAACGGGCGCGCCAGCGCGAATATCAACTTTTTCAAAAGTTGCGGGACGAGACTTTGGACGACCTCCGAGCGGTTCAGCAAACTGCCGACGCGATTGCGATTATCGACGTTATCTGCGCGCTTGCGGAGACGGCGCGACTCTTCCGTTATTGCCGGCCGATGCTCACTGAAACGGTGCGGCTGATGATTAAAGATGGGCGACATCCGGTGCTCGATCAAAATTTGGTGGAAGAAAAGTTTGTGCCAAACGATACGTCGCTCGAGGGCGAGATGGTGCGCCTGGCCATCATCACCGGTCCGAACATGGCGGGAAAATCCACTTACATCCGTCAGGTCGCACTGATTGTGCTGATGGCGCAGATCGGCAGCTTCGTCCCGGCGGAAAGCGCGGAGATCGGGCTGGTCGATCGCATTTTCACTCGCGTCGGCGCCAATGACGATCTCGCGCGTGGACAATCGACTTTCATGGTCGAGATGAATGAAACTTCTAACATCGTCAACAACGCGACGGAACGAAGTCTCGTCATTCTGGATGAGATCGGCCGAGGGACATCGACGTTCGATGGGCTGTCCATCGCATGGAGTGTGGCAGAGTTTCTGCACGACAAAATCAAAGCGCGCACGCTCTTCGCAACCCACTATCACGAGCTGACCAAACTCGCGGCAGAGCGCAGCGGCGTCTGTAATTTCAATGTGGCCGTGCGTGAGTGGAACGACCAGATTATTTTTCTGCGCAAGATCGTGCCGGGCGGTGCGGACAAGAGCTATGGGATCCAAGTTGCGCGTCTGGCTGGCTTGCCGAAGGAAATTCTCGATCGAGCAAAAGACATTTTATCGCACCTCGAGGCGCCCAATGCTGCCCTGGCCCAGCCCGCAAAAACGAAAAAGCGAGGATCGACAACCAACACGAAAACCGAAAAGCCACAGTTGGATCTGCTGTAGGGACGGTCGACAAGGTCGCCCCCTACAGTTTTTCGCTGACTAGAGCGCGGTTGAAATTATAATCGTCTGTTGGGCTGGATGATCATGGCAATTAAAACCGAGAAGGAACTGAGCGAAACTCATCGCAGTCATTGGCTGAAAGCCGTGGCCGCGATCGAGCTGCGAAATTTCGGTTACGCGATTTCGCTTTTGCAGGGAATCCTAAAGCAAGAGCCGCAGTTTCTAACGGCCCGCCAATTATTGCGACGCACAGAGGTAACAAAAAGCAAGTCAGCGAAAAAAAGTTTCTTCAATATCTCGACCGCACCGATTGCGGTAATGAAAGCGCAGCGAGAAATCAAAAAAGACCCGAAGCGCGCAATGGAAATGCTGGAAAAAATTTTAGAAGACGAGCCTTACAATCGGCAGGCCAATTTCGTCTTAAAAGAGGCGGCCATAGCGGCGGGCTGGTCGGAGATCGGCGTATTCGCGCTGCGAACGTTGCTCGAGGAAAATCCGCGCGACGTCAAAGTACTCCACGAGCTCGGACGCCTCCATCACGAGCTCGGAGAAAATGACCGAGCGGTCGAAATTTACAATCAAATCACAGACATAAATCCACTCGATGCCGAAGCGCTCCGGCTTGGTAAAGACGCCTCGGCTCGCGCTTCGATGACAACTGGCGGCTGGACGCAGGCAGTCAGTTATCGCGACTTGATCAAGGACAAAGAGATCGCGGTTTCGCTCGAGCAACAAAGCCGGATGCGATTGACTGGCGAATCACTCGATCAACAAATCGCCGAAACATATGCGTTCCACCAGGCGGAGCCGACGAATATCGACCTTGCGCGACGCTTGGGCGCACTAAACGAGCAGAAAGATGATATCAAGGCAGCTATCGGCTGGTATCAATATGCCGCTGATCTGACAAAAGGCACTGATCCCGGATTAATTCGGAAAGTCTCTGATTTAAAAATGAAAGGCTTCGAGCGGGAGATTGCAGCGCATGAAGAATTTCTTGCCACTCACGACCCCGGTCATGACTTGTATGTCAACAAATCTGAGGAATTGAAGGTCGCGAAAAAGAAGCGGGCAGAGGTTCTAGTTGAAGATGCGCGCAAACGGGTGGGGCGGAACCCGACTGACTTGCAACTTCGATTTGAACTGGGTGAGCATCTCGTAAACGCCAGACATTTCCGCCAGGCACTACCAGAGCTGCAGCGCGCGCGACAAAATCCGAATGCGCGTTTGAAAGCGATGAACCTTCTCGGTCGCTGTTATAGCGAGCTTGGGATGCTAGACCTTGCGATGAAGCAGCTCGAAGAAGCATCGCGAGAGATTTTACCCATGGACGCGATGAAGAAAGAGATCGTTTACAATCTCGGGCTTGTTTACGAGCGGACGGGCGCAATGGAAAAATCACTCAACTGCATGAAGCAGATTTACGAAGCTGATTACGGCTACAAGGACGTGGCCTCACGTGTGGAGAGCTCGTACAACCAGAATATCTCTCAAGCCTGATCGCTTTCTTGACTCGTGCTGGATCGGCCTGGCGCGCGGGTTGTGATTGTCATGCGTAAGACCAAAATCATCTGCACGTTGGGACCCGCCACGGAAGGCATAGATGTACTGCGGCAATTGATCGAGAAGGGAGCGGACATTTTTCGATTGAATATGAGCCACGCCGATCATCGTTCAGCGCGCGAAATTGTGCCGCGAATCCGGCAGCTCGCGGAAGAGATCGGCCGGCCGGTTGGAGTCTTGCTCGACACCCAGGGTCCTGCCATTCGCACCGGCGATCTCAAAACCGATCTACACTTGAATTCCGGCGATGTGCTGGAGCTCACCGTTGATGGCGCGAAAAGCGAGGAACCCTATTCAGTCGATGTCAATTATGACGGCATAATCGATGATGTTTCCATTGGCGACACGATTCTGGTGGACAATGGCATGCTCAAGCTGGTGGTCCTTGAGAAACGACGAGGCCGGATCCGCTGCGAGGTTGTCACCCCTGGGACGCTCAGCTCCCGGCGTCACGTTAATTTGCCCGGCGTGCACGTGAACCTCCCGCCGCTCACCGAAAAGGACCTCGCCGATATTTCACTCGGCGCTGAGTTAGGCGTCGATTTTATCGCGCTGAGCTTTGTGCGTCAAAAAAGCGATCTCGACGAACTGCGTGCAGTCCTTGCCACAAAAAAGAGCAAGGCTCTGATTATCGCCAAGATTGAGGACCAATTAGCTGTCCGGTCGATCGACGAGATAATTGAACGTGCAGACATCATTATGATTGCGCGGGGCGACCTGGGAATCGAATGCCCGATGGAGGAACTGCCCATCATCCAGCGGCGGATCGTGAAACAGTGCATACGGCTCGGGAAACCGGTCATCGTCGCGACCCAGATGCTCGAGTCGATGATTAACAATCCCCTGCCGACCCGCGCCGAAATTACCGACGTGGCGAATGCCGTTTTTGAGCAGACGGATGCAATCATGCTCAGTGGTGAAACAAGCCTTGGGCGCTATCCCGTGGAATGCGTCCGAGTGTTGGATCGCGTGGCTGCGCGAATCGAGCGTAGCGGTGGCGCCGGTTATGCAGAGCTGGCGGTGCTTGAGGACGCGCGACAAAAGACAATTGCTTCCGCGGTGGTCCTGGCGAATTCGCTTCAGCAGGCAAAGCTTATCGTGTTTACCCGGCACGGGACAATGGCGCGCAATGTTTCAAACCTTCGCCCGGAAAATGCGCCGATATTCGCTTTCACTTCAAGCGGAGAAGTTCGCCACCAGTTGACGGTCTGCTGGGGCGTCTATCCGGTGCGGATTAACTTCACTGCTGACCCAAACGCGACGATCGAGGCCGCGGAGAAGTTTTTGCGCGAAACGAAATTGACCGCACCGGGCGATCAGCTGGTGATCATCAGCGATGTACGCGCGGGCGAGGACCGAATCATTGATTCGGTGCAACTGCGGACGGCGAAATAAGACGCGGAGACGTTTCGTCGGCGTGTTTCAAATGCAAGATGTCGATCTTGTCGCGTCGCCCTAAGCCTCGACCGGCAATTCGACATCGACCGGGCGCTCTTTCTTGCTCAGCGCGCGGCGGAGCTTCGAGAGCGCAATGTTCTGCAACTGCCGAATGCGCTCGCGTGTAACACCGAATTTCTTTCCCACTTCCTCAAGCGTTTTGGGCTTGCCACCGTCCAACCCGAAGCGTTGGAAAATGATTTTCTTCTCGCGATCGTCCAACACATCAAGCAATCCGCCTACTTCATTGCGAAGATTTTTGTCCCGGAGCAGCTCGAACGGCGTCTGAGCTTCCTCGTCCCCGACAATCTCACCGAATTCGGTAGAATCATCGTCGCTGATCGGTGCATCGAGCGAGGCCGGGCGGATCGATACGGTCTTGAGCTGCGAGACTTTTCCGCTGGCGATCCCGATCTCGTCGCCAAGTTCGTCGTCCGTTGGTTCACGGCCGAGTTCCTCGCTCATTTGCAGAGAAACCCGGCGCATCTTGGAAATTTTGTCCACGAGATGGACGGGAAGACGGATGGTTTTGCTCTGATTGGCCAAAGCCCGCTTGATCGACTGCTTGATCCACCATGCCGCGTACGTGCTGAGCTTCCCGCCTTTGGCCGGGTCAAAACGTTCGACCGCTTTCATCAGACCGATATTTCCCTCCGAGATCAGGTCGAGCAGCGGCAGACCGAGATTCGCGTAATCATGCGCGATCTTGACGACGAGACGCAGATTCGAGCGAATCATTAGCGCCCGTGCTTCCCGGTCGCCCTTTTTGATCTTTGCGGCGAGAGTAATCTCCTGTTCCGGAGTCAAGAGCGGGATTTGCCCGATCTCGCGCAGGTAAATTTTAATTCCGGTATCGCTATCTTCGGCAGCCATATAGCTCTTTTTCATCGATGATTTGGGGGGGTTGGATCGACAACTTACCGTCGGTGGTATTCGCCAGCGCCTTGTCGATCACGCGTTGTAGCATTCTCAAAAGTATTTAACAAGGTTAAATATTTCGAATTTCTGACAGTGTCCGGACGGGTGTTGTTCAATATTTTTGCCTGCCGGCACAACTCCTTTAAAAGAGGCTATTTCCGCTCAATTCGGCAGTGATCCACGCGACCTTATTTTCCCAAAAAATTCTCGCCGCTAATTCCGTCTTTTCCTCCTCTAATATCTTTGACAACCCAAGCTGCCAGGTTGACCAAAATTTATCCCGTGGTGGTTCACGGCTTCGATGCGGGCGAAGTTGAAATAGAAAGTCAAGGACGCCAGCGGCGACCAAATTTACTGACTGCGCTCGGTATGGTCGTGCAGCCACGTCGACACCTCGGCGTTGGCTACTTCCAGTTTTGCCGGCGACCTTGCGTTCGATGATGCGGTCCGCGCTCAAGGCGTGCGCGTGAGGCAAGAGCCGCCCTTCGCCTCGGCAGCGCGCTTCATTGGAAGGTTAGAGGCGCGTGCCCCGCTCCGCCTAACAATCCACATTGCCGAGTTTCAATTACCGCAAAGTCGGCCTCATCTTATTTTTAGGCAGGACAAACCTTCACTTATGCCCGCTGACGAAGCCGCTTCGCTATTATTTAGTTCATCCCTATTGAACCGGTACCGCCAAATACGCAATTAACGCGCCCGTACTTGGGTCGACTGCTCTACCTGTAATCTCTCCCTTGTTATTTATGTCTTTCGCGAGTGCGAGAAAGGCGGAAGCGCTGCCTTTGAGATCGTTGAGGTCGGTGGGGTAGACACCGTGATCCCAAATAACGGCACGACAATCAACCTGGTCCGCGTCGCATGAGACACCGACTACCTGGCCGGCTTCGTTAATACCGTAGGCCTCACTGTCTACATGTTGCGGTGTGCGTCCTCGCAACGGTTTGAGAGCTTTGATGCCGTTGTCCTTAGTCCAGATAAAAGCGTGTAATACGTTGCCCTCAACAAAGGCGGGATCGCCGGCAAACCCGACGACATCACCGTGTTGATTGATTGCCGTCGGCGTGTTCCACCACGGGGCTGGCGCATCTGGATAAATATCCGTCACGGTCCCATTTTCCCAAAGCACGGCGTGCTTGGCGGTATGTCTTCCAACGGCCTGGTCGCAGATGCCCGAAATGCCCACGATTTGACCATTGTCATTGATCGCTGTGGCGGCTCCGGAAGTGTCGCCCGGGATCAGAGGGAGGTCGTGGATCTGATCTGGCGGTCCCAGAGTCCACATGGCTGGGCGAAACTGGAGGACTTGAGTGCAGCAGCACGTGGAGTCATGAACGCCATTCTCGGCCCACCCGACTACCTGACCCAAGTTATTGGCTCCGGTAGCAAAACCGTTGTTTCCACCCGGAAAATTGGGAAGTCCCCGCATCTGGTTCTGTTCCCAAACAAAACCGAGATTGATATAACCGACGTTGTTAGGCGTACTGTAGAAAGCCGCGCTACTCCAGCTCTCGCCGAGCAGCTGCGGGTCGGCAGTTTGGGAAATACCCACTAGGATTCCCGCCGTATTTTTCACGTTCCATGTGACACTGCTGTTTGGTCCGCCGAGTGTGCCGAGGTCGGTTAGCGCACTGTTTCGCCACAGCGTAGCGTGCCGGTTCCTATCCTGCAGTCTGGAATAGCCTGCCACCCAGCTCAGGTCATTAATGCTGTTTCCCCCGCTACTCGTTCCGCCGAGTGAAGTGAGGTTGGACACATTGTATTGCACCTTTGGCTTTGCCTTCGCCGGTGTCTGTGCTAGAGCCGCTCCGCAGCAGCATGCGGCGGCGATCAACAAGGTTGAAAGCATGTAGCTAATTTGTTTTTGCGTTGTCATAATTTGTCTCCTTTAATGAATATTTACTGAGGAAATTTTAGGGGCTGGTTTTGGATTGAAAATAGCCACTTCGTGTTTTTGCCATAGACCACTTCCCCACACCTGAGGAGGCGTCGGACCGGAAATAAATCGGCGATTCTTCCGCCGCGCGTGCGGGATCAGAATTGCAGAACTAATTACGAGATGGCTAAATGACTTCTGGACCAGCCCGTTAAAGAGCGCGCACCCAGAGATACCAAATCAATGGAATACTTAATTCAATTTTGAATTAAGCGACGACGCGAACTTGCTAAGACCTTCGCGAATTTGCGCGCGCGACCAGGCCGCAAATCCGAAAGTGAGTGCAGGGTTTAGCTCGGGCTTAATAAAGCATGACGATAGCGGGCTCGGCCTGATACCGATTTCTGCGCAGACGCGGGTGATCACGGGTAAATCTGCCTTCCGGCGTAACCACGCGACGAAGTGTAGCCCAGCTTCCGGAATTTCTAGAATAAAGTACTTACTTAACAGATTGTTGAATTGTTCGATAAAGAATTCTCTTCGGTCAGAATATAATTTCCGCATCCGCTTTATGTGACTCAGGAAAAATCCCTCGGTGACGAACCTAGCCAGCGTCGCCTGATCGATCGCGGGTGAATGTTGATCCATCACAGCGCGAATCTTGATCATCGGTTCGACCAATTGTTCCGGCGCCAGGATATAACCCAGGCGCAAGGATGGATAAAGAATCTTGCTCATTGTGCCCGCGTAGATGACGCGGCCAGCGTTATCGAGCCCCTGCAAACATGGAAGCGGGGGACCGGTGTAACGAAATTCCGAGTTGTGATCGTCTTCGAAAATGTAAGCGTCGCGCCCGCGCGCAAAATCGATTAGAGCCGCCCTTCGTGCGAGACTCATCGTCATGCCGAGCGGAAATTGATGGGAAGGCGTCACGTAAATTATTTTTGGCGAGCGTTGTTTCGACGGTCGCGCGATCATGATTCCTTCCCGGTCAACAGGTCTGGGAACGACGGTCGCGCCGGCGAAGCCAAAGGCTCGGCGAGCCTGGTAAAATCCCGGATCTTCGATCCACGCCACCTCATCCCGGTTTACGAGGGCCATCGCGCTGATCATCATTGCTTGCTGCGTTCCGGCCGTGACTATGATCTGGCCCGGATGGCAGCGTGCACCCCGATAATCACACAAATAGGCTGCGATTGCCTCGCGCAGATCGGGGTCGCCCCGGCTCGATGCATACTGGAGCAAATGAGCTCCCTTCCTTGCCAGAACTTGTGCTCTGAGCCGTTCCCAGATTGCTATCGGAAATTCGTCAAGCGCCGCGACGGCGGGAACAAACGAGACGCCGGGTGCGCCGGCGATTCCGTAATCGAACTGTTTTCCGGCCCGTTTATCCGGAATATTTTTTACCCGGTCAGAAAGGCGGGGCGTATGTTCAATTAACAGTTCCGTTTTTGGCCTGCGTGGGCTTAAGAAAGTCTCGGGAAGCGAGTCTGCGACGAACGTGCCGGATCCGATTCTGGAGCGAAGATAACCTTCGGCATGAAGTTTCTCGAAGGCGATATTGACAGTGAGTCTCGAGATTCCCAAATCAGCCGCAAGCGCACGAGTGGAGGGAAGTCGCGAGGAGTTGTCGGTAAAACTTCCCGAGACCAATTCATCGCGAATCTGGCGGTAGAGTTGTTGATGGAGCGGTTCAGCCGCCGTCCGATCAAGCCGAATCATTTCGAAAGCCATGATCGAATGGCGTCGCCGTTTTTTACTGACTTTTTTGTCTATTACTCGTTTCACAATTCAGATTGTTCTCACTTAGTTTCGATAATTCCTTCTTCCTAAGAGACAGGGCGAGGATGAGACCCTCTTTTAATAACCTTGGGGCATCACTGATTCTTTTCTTAAATGGCTGACCACCGCAAGCTCGCGCCAAAGTGGTATGGCCCTTTCGCGCTAAGTGGACCGTTGACACTTTACCACAGGGCCGGAAGCTTTTCTTTGCATGCAGACCCAGACTCCATGCAGCGATTACCGCGAGACGAAAGGCCTGATCTATTTTGCTCGAATGCTGGACAAGATCCGGCTCCATGCCGAGGGCCGATTGGCCGCGGGATATTTTGTTGGGATAGAGGATCCAACTTTCTTCGACGCTCGCTGCACGAGATTTTTGGGAGTTAGTTATGATGACCTGGCCGAGCGAACTCTTCAGGGAGGGTCGGACGAGGAAATACTCGAATGGTGTTTTACCCGGGGCAGAAAACCGAGCGAAGAAGAAATCGCTATTTGGAATGCGTTCCTGGCCAAACGTGGCTGGCGCGATGAAGCGAGCGCCGATCTGCAAGCGGCCAAGCAGCGATCAAGTTTGGGCGATCGCGACGATATCCAAACCTGGGTGGACCTGCATGACGTTGAAGAAGGAAGAACCCCAAGAGCGCTTGTAATCGGCGCCGCAGCACACTGAACGCGATCATTTAGTCATTCTGGGCTAGGTCGCGACGGCTCGTCGGGACGACTAATCTTCCAGTCTTCCCCTGCCGCTATTTCTCTGCCAATCTCGCGGCAATGCTCGCCAAAATTTATTCCGCCGCGGTTTACGGCGTGGATGCGTACGAAGTTGAAATAGAAGTCAACGGAGCCGGCGGCGATCCAAATATTGTGATCGTGGGCCTGCCAGACGCCGCCGTGAAAGAGAGCCGCGACCGCGTGACGACTGCGATTGCAAATAGCGGATACTTTTGGCCCCGTGGCCGAACCACGATCAATCTGGCACCGGCCGACATCAAGAAAGAGGGACCAAGCTTCGATTTGCCGATTGCGCTTGGGATGATCGCAGTGACCGAAGAACTGGATAGCTCGCCCTTCGAAAATTTTAGCTTTGTGGGCGAGCTGGCTTTGGATGGCGCGGTACGCGCTGTGAAAGGCGTCTTGCCAGTTGCGCTGGAAGCCCGGCGTCGCGGCAAGCGTGCTCTGTTTGTGCCGGAAGCCAACGCGCTCGAAGCCGCTATGGTCGATAAAATCGACGTCTATGGTGTGCAAAATTTGCGGCAGACGTTTGATTTTTTACGCGGGGAAACTGCCCTCCTGCCCACGCGCGCCGATTTGACCGGCTTTTTTGCGACCCATCAAAGCTACGACGTCGATTTCAGCGATGTCAAAGGCCAAGGCCATGTCAAGCGCGCGATGGAAGTGGCCGTGGCCGGCGGTCACAACGTATTGATGATCGGCCCTCCCGGCTCAGGTAAATCGATGCTTTCAAAACGCATCCCCACGATTATTCCACCCCTTTCGCTCGAAGAAGCGATCGAAACGACCAAAATTCATAGTATTGCCGGTTTGCTTAACGGTGAGCGTTCGTTCGTTTCCATACGACCATTTCGATCGCCCCATCACACCATTAGCGACATTGGCCTGCTCGGCGGTGGCGCATTCCCAAATCCGGGCGAAGTAAGTCTGGCGCACAATGGCGTCCTCTTTCTCGATGAATTGCCTGAGTTCAAACGATCGGCATTGGAAGTGATGCGCCAGCCGATCGAAGACGGGAAGGTCACAATTTCGCGCGCCGCCGGTAGCCTTACGTTTCCGGCGGAGTTCATGTTAGTAGCGGCGATGAATCCTTGCCCATGCGGATATTTTGGTGACTTAAAGCGCGAATGCCGTTGCGGTCCTGTTCAGGTGCAGCGCTATCGCCAGCGCGTTTCCGGCCCGTTGCTCGATCGTATTGACCTGCACATCGAAGTGCCGGCAATCGAATATCGAGACGTGGCCAGCGAGCGCGCCGAAGAAGCTTCGACGTCGATTCGCGAGCGTGTTGGCTGCGCGCGCCAGAAACAGCAGGAACGATTTTCTCGCGAGTTCAAACCAAACTGCAACGCACGGATGACTACGCGCCACCTTAAGCAATACTGCAAGCTTAGCCAGGATTCGAAGGATCTGATTCGCGTAGCGATGAACGAATTGAACCTCAGCGCCCGCGCTTACGATCGCATCCTGAAAGTTTCGCGCACGATCGCCGATCTCGATGACAAGATCGAGATCTCACCCGAGCACGTGAGCGAGGCGATCCAATATCGTACTTTCGACCGCACTCTCTGGGTTTAAGCGCTGATCCCGTCTCATCGGTGCAACGCTTCACTGGCGAAATTTGAATCCATTCGGGCTGCGCGCATCTCATAAGAAACAACCTATTCAGATTATGAAACCAATACCATTAACATTCCGCTCAAATCGCCGTTCACCGATGACGGATTACAATTATCATTCTACTGCCCTGGAAGGTTTTAATACCAATTGTGGGCGCGTCTCAGGTCTGTCGCTCTGGGACATCAGCCGCAACTATTTCAAAAACGAAGCCCCGTCACGAGTTCCTGGGAGAAGCCGCGCTTTTCGCGGTCGTCATCTTCACGGCTTTTCTTCCCTTGATAAACAACGCACATACGCTGGTAGAATTTGTTCGTGCCCTCAGCAACTATTACCCGACAAAACTTCCGCCTGATACTTGTTGCATGGTCGTTGTCGCTTACCGGCTGCGGCTTTGCAATCGACCGCACCTTTGAGGAGACCATCGAGCAATCTTATAAGATCGAACCGGGCACCAACATAAGCATCAAGAGCGTTGATGGTTCGATTCACGTTTACGGTTCGCCTGCTAGCGAGATAACGGTGCAAGCGACCAAGAGAGCCTATACGTCCAAACGACTGAAACAGATCGCGGTCAATGTTTCGGTTCAGCCAGACGCAGTTGCTATCGAGACGAATTTTCCAAAAGAACCGAGGTGGGGATTTTTTGACCGCTCCGGTACGGTCGATTACACGATCGTCGTGCCTGATACCGCCAGCATATCGGGATTGGAATTAGCGAATGGCGAAGTTTCAGTCGAGGGAATGCGTGGGCAAAGCGTCCATGCCCACGTGGGGGACGGCCGGATGTTTGATCACAATTGCTTCAGTAATGTGGATGTCAGAGTGAATCGCGGCACTCTCACCTTGGCTTATGAATGGTGGGAGCCGGGCAAATTTTCCGTCCAGGCAAACATCGCAAAAGGAAATGCAATCGCGTTCTTCCCGAGCGACGCCGTTTTCCATCTGATTGCTGAAACGGTTCACGGGAGAATTGCCAGCGACTTCGCCCCAGAAGGAGAGCGCCGTGCGGAGCCAACGGCCAAGATCAACATGTCAGTTAACGGCGGAGGCGAAGCTAGAATTAAAATGGATGCAACGGAAGGCAATATCAAAATTGTCGAACAAAACCCCTGACACGGGTTGCGTCCAAAGATTCAGAATTTACAATCCAAATCGCAGATGCCCTCGTTCGATATCGTCTCCGAAATAGACAAGCAGGAGCTCGATAACGCGCTCAATCAAGCGCGCAAAGAGCTGGCCACGAGGTTTGATTTCAAGGGAACAACGGCTGAAATTCTCGCGGAGAAAGACAAAATCACTCTCACTGCCGAAGACGCCGCCCGGCTGCGAGGATTGCGTGAAATTGTGATCGGCAAACTTTCGAAACGTGGTGTCGATCTTCGCAACGTCGACCAAGGTGAGTCTGCGATCTCATCCGTCGGACACGCCCGACAGGAATTAAAAATTCGGCAGGGCCTCGAGGGGAACAAGGCCAAGGAAATCATCCAGGCGATTAAGTCGCAAGGGTTCAAGGTGCAAAGCCAAATGCAGGATCAACAAATTCGCGTCACTGGGAAAAAGAAAGACGACCTGCAAGCCGTAATTCAGTTCGTGCGCAGCCGCGACTTTTGCGTCGCCACAAATTTCAAGAATTTTCGCGACTGACTTCTGATTGATTCAGCCACCCTGCACCGGCGGCATGATTGAAATCTCTTCGCCTGGTTTTAATTCGTAATTGCGGTCGACGAATTCGACGCCAGCGCCAATGAGGATGCTTTTGTCCCGCGACCGCATCGTCGGCAGTTTCTCATAAATTTCTGTCAGTAGGTCACCCACCGTAGCTTTGTCCGGAAGATCGATACTTAACTCAGACGCGCCGGCTAGGTCACGCAAATGCGAGTAAAACTGGACGCGAATATTCATCGGCGTGGATCAGGTGAGTTGAGCAATCAATTCCCTTCGGAGTACACCAATATAGGGAAGGTTGCGATACTGTTCCATAAAATCGAGTCCGTAACCGACTACAAACTCGTCTTCGATTTCAAAGCCGACGTAATCTGCATCGACCTGCCGTGTGCGTTCTTTCTTTTTGCTAAGCAAAACGCAAATGCGGATGCTGCGCGGGTTGGCTGTTTTTAATTTCTCGCGAATGGCGGCAAGCGTGTGACCGCTGTCCAGAATGTCATCGAGAAGAAGAATATTCCGATCGGCCACGTCGGGCAGGCCGACCTGCTTGAAAATCACTTCTTGGCTGGTTTGGGCTTTTCCGTGATAACTCGCGACGCTGAGACAATCCAGCTTCAGCGGGAGCGGAATCCGGCGCAGCAAGTCCGCTATGAAGATCAAGCTTCCGTTCAGTACCGCGATGACGGTTAACTCGCGATCGCGATAGTCCTTCGAAATCTGTGCGGCGATCTGGTCGAGTCGTCGGTGAATTGCTGGCTCTTCAAACAGCACGCGGTCCAGATCGGCTTGCATCGATAGATTATTAGGCTACCAGGCCGCGCAAAGATCAACTCGCGAAAGCTTTCGGAGTCAAGGCACGACTATATTTTCTGTCGATGCTATTTTTATGCCGCAAAATCGTATGCGTATTCACCAGGAACAATTAGAAGTGCGCACGAAAGGCAAGGGCACGTACGAAATCACCGACGACATTCAGACCAAGATCGACCAGTCCGGCCTAAGCAATGGAATCGTCACGGTTTTTGTTCGGCACACCAGTTGCAGCGTAACCCTCATGGAAAATGCCGATCCGACTGCGCGACGGGACTTGGAGGCGTTCTTCAATCGGATTGTGCCGGAAGACGCCGATTACTTCACGCACGGCTCCGAAGGCAGCGATGACATGCCGTCGCACATTCGCATGGTTTTGACGCGAACGAGCGAGACCATCCCGATCGTCGATGGGAAAATACAGTTCGGAACGTGGCAGGGAATTTTTCTCTTCGAACATCGTCGCGCACCACATCGACGTAAGATTTGGATCACAATCATTGGTGAATAGCTGCTGTAGATGCAGCCGTGTCGGCTGCAACCTTGTGGAACGCGGGCGATACGCCCCACCGCTACAGCTCCGCATAAATCGCCTCCACGAGCCGCAATGATTTCTCGTCGGGCAAGAGCGATTGCTCCATCTGATTCATCACGTAGGCAAAAGCGATTTTGTTTTGCGGATCGGCGAAGGCATGACTGCCTCCGGCGCCGGGATGTCCGAATGCCATTGATGTGCCGAAAATTCGTCGTCTCGCATTTCGTGCATTTTTCATAAAGCCAGCGGAAAATGCAGTTGGTATTTGAAAGACGCGGTCAACGCCATCCGCCAGTGTGGTTGTCAGCCATTCGATCGTTTTCTCTGAGAAAAAGGTTAGACCATCTAATGTTCCGCCGTTCGCAAGCGTGGAATAGAACTTTGCCAGCGCCGCGGCGCTCCCGATCCCGCCGAAAGACACAATCGGTTGCGCGCGGATTGCGGGATTGTTCATCGCGCTGACCGCGTGCAATCCGTAAGGTGAAGTAAATGTTTTGCGCGCCAGCGTGCCGGGCGTGATTAAATCGACATAAAATTGTTTCGGTTCCGGCGGTTTGCCGGCCTTTGCAGCATACATCGTCGCCACCCGAGGATTCTCTTTTTCCGGCAAACCGATCCACAGATCGAGTTTGAGAGGCTCGCCAAAAACGTCTCGCCAGTACACTGCCAAAGGTTTCCCAGCGAGGCGGCGCACAAGTTCGTCGAGGAGAAAGCCAAAGGTGCGAGCGTGGTAACCGTGCGCGGTTCCGGGCGGCCACAACGGTTTTTGTTCTTCCAGCGCGCGAATGACTGGGCCGTAGTCGAGCATATCGATTCGTCGATCGAGCGCGCAAAGCCCCGCTTGATGCGAGAGCAATTGCGCGAGCGTGATCTTTTCTTTGCCGGCTTGCGCGAACTCCGGCCAGAACTCAGCCACGGGTTCGTTAATGTCGATCTTATTCTCCTGTAAAACATGCAGCACGCAGGCGCTGCCGAGTCCCTTGGTGGCCGACCAAACGAGAACGATTGTATCTGATGCCCATCGATGCTCGCGACGGGCATCGCGGAAGCCGCCGTAAAGATCGACAACCGTTTTTCCATTTTGCCAAACTGAAACGGCAGCGCCTAACTCGCCGAAGCGCACAAAGTTCTCCTCAAAAAGCGGAGCGATCCGCTTTTTCAGATCTTCGGCGCCCAATTTCATCCTGGAATTTTGGAGAGCCGACTTCCCTATCTTCCAACTCTCGCTACAGCAAGAGGGACTCGAGCTCGTCCAGGCGTCGCTCAAACAATCGAAGCGTGCTCTCGATCGGCGCAGGTGTTGCCATATCCACCCCTGCGGCTTTGAGGGCTTCGAGCGGGAACTTCGAGCCGCCGGAGCGCAGGAAATTTAGATATGTGTCCACGCTCTCCTCTTTCCCAGAGAGGACCCGTTCCGAAAGCGCAACCGCTGCTGAAATACCAGTCGCATACTTGTAAACATAGAATGCGCTGTAGAAATGCGGGATCCGCAAACACTCCAGGTCGAGCTGTGGATCGAGAACAAAATTGTCCGCGAAGTAGACCTCAAGAAGCTTCCGGTACTCCGACTTGAAGATGTCGAGCGTGAGCGCGTCGCCGCTTTCCTCGATCCCGTGGATAATCCTTTCAAACTCGGCAAACATCGTCTGCCGAAACAGTGTGCCGCGAAGATCGTCGATCTGTCGATTGATGATATAAGCGCGCATCTTCGGATCGCTTGTTTGCCCGAGCAAATGATGGGTAAGCAACTCTTCGTTGAACGTCGATGCGACCTCGGCCAAAAAAATTGGATACTCGTAATCCTGAAAACGTTGCGATTCTTGAGAAAACCAGGTGTGCATAGAGTGACCGGCTTCGTGCGCCAGGGTATAAACGTCGGCAAAGACGTCGTCCCGGTAATTCATCAGGATATAGGGCGGCGCGCCATAACTTCCCGATGAAAACGCGCCACTACGTTTGCTTTTTGTTTCATAGCGATCGCACCAGCGTCCGCGCAAACCTTTGGCCAGAACATCGACATATTCTTTCCCAAGCGGAGCAAGCGCGACGAGAACATGTTCAACGGCTTGATCAAAAGTGACGCGCGCTTCAATCTCCTTAACCAGCGGCACGTAGGTGTCGTAATGATGCAGTTCGGGCAACCCGAGAACGCGCCGGCGCAATTCGAAGTACCGAAAAAGCGGTTTCAAGTTTGCGCGGACGGCGGTGATCAATCCGTCATAAACGGAAACCGGGACATCGTCAGGAAAGAGTGCCGCTTCAAGAGCGGATGAATAATGCCGGGCGCGTGCACGAAAAATGTCCGCTTTGATCGAGTAGGCCAGGGACGCGGCGAGCGTGTACTGATGGTCTCGGAATTCCGCGTAGAATTGGTGAAAAGCGCGTTTGCGCAATTCGGGGTCGCGTTTTACCAAAAACGAACTGAAAGAACTTTGCGTCAACGGCTTCTCGCGTCCGGTTTCATCGGTTAACATGCCGAACTTCATGTCCACATCCGTAAGCTGCGAGAAGGTGTCGTCATACCCGCTGAGGGCGACCTTTCCTAACGCGAGAATGCGTTCCTCCCGCTCGGAAAGCACGTGCGGCTTCATTCTCCGAATTTTGTGGAGCTTGATCCGCCAATTCGCGAGCGCCGGATCGTCGACGAAGTTCGCAAAAATCTCGTCGCCGATAGCTTGAATTTCCGGGACAACGAATGCAGCCGTCTCCGCGATCTTCGTCATCAGATTTTGGACCTGCCCGATTCGGGCGAGGTATTCATTATTCGCGCTATCCTCGGCCAGTTGAAGGGATGCGAAGTGATAAAGACGTTCGAGTTTCAACTCGAGTGCCTTTTCAAATTCAAGACAATCAACAAGGCTTTGGGGCGACGCGCCGAGTTTGCCCTTCCATTCCTTCAGCCGCGGATAGGTCTTTTGAACCCAGATAAAATCTTCCAGCCACTTCCCCACGTCAGCAAAAAGGCTTGTTAGGTCCCATTTGTTCGATTCCGAAATTTCGGAGCGTGTCGGTATTTTTGATTCGTCCATGAAGAAACTGCGTACTAAGGCGAGCACGTGATTGAGGTCAATTTCGGCGCAGCCGACGGGCGCGATCTACCAATTCGGCAATGGCGGGATGCACGGCGATTTTGCGCATCGCACCTTCAGTCAGTTGCTTGCCCGGTGGAATCTTGGGCCAGGGCGAGGCGCCCGAAGGATGCGGCAATGGGATCAGATCGAATCGATGTTGTGCGCATTCAACCCGGAATTTGCGCCCGATGACTTCGTCCAGCGTGGCGCAATTGATGAACCGCGCGATGGCGAGACGACCGACCGGGATTATGAGACGCGGTCGCAAAATTTCGATCTCTTCATCCATCCAGGACGAGCAATTGCGAATTTCATCGGGTGCCGGAACACGATCGCCGCCGTTCGGAGTTTTCCCCGGAAAACATCGGCATACCGCTGCGAAATAAATTGTCGATCTAACGATTAATTCGCTTAGGCCGCAGAACTTCTCGAACCACTGAAAGAGAGTACGGCCCGCCGTATGCGCGAACGGGCGTTGCAAAACCGGCTCTCTTGGTCCCGGCGCCTGGCCAATTAGCATGACGTCGCTGACAACCTCGCCGCCTGAAACCGGCGTCGATTGCATGCGCGGACAGCGTCGACATTGCACGAGATGACTGATGTGATCTCCGAGACGAGCCTGAATGCGCGACCGGCTGGCCATTTCAAAGAACGATCAGCGCCGGAAAATCGACAATAACAAACTCAGCAAAATGCTGAGAATGATGCAGGTGACGATGGGAAAATAAAACGCCGAGTTGCCGCGCTCGATCCGGATGTCGCCGGGCAACCGTCCCAACCATTTCGGCGCAAAACCGCCCCAAAACATCAACCCCGTTAGCACGATCACGACGCCAATAATCACCAAAAATTTTCCCATTTCCCGCACTGCCAGATTGTCTTCGAGAATTTAATTCAAGGCAACTGGAAGCGGATAGTTGCGTTGCGGAGCCGTGCGAAGAGATTCAAGGCGATGGCGGTGCAGTTTAGAGATTATTACGAAACACTCGGCGTCCAAAAGACAGCGAGCGAAGATGAGATTCGCACCGCTTTTCGCAAGCTGGCGCGAAAACATCATCCCGATGTCGCGAAGGACAAAAAGGCCGCCGAAGAAAAGTTTAAGGAAATCAACGAAGCCTACGAAGTCCTGGGCGATCCGGAGAAGCGTAAGCAGTACGATCAACTCGGGGCGGATTGGAACAGACCGGGCGGATTTCAGCCACCCCCCCAATGGGGCCCCCAGCCACCGGAGGGCGGATTTTACCAGTGGGGCGGGAGTGACGGCGGGGTGCAGTTCGAATTTGGAGGAACTGGATTCAGTGATTTCTTCGAAGCGTTTTTTGGCGGCGGCCGCGGTCGTTCCGCTTTCGGCGGATTTGGCGGACGTCAAGCGACCGCGGAGCGCGGGGCCGATGTGGAAGCGGACATCATGGTTACGCTAGAAGAAGCTCTCCACGGCTCAACCAGAACGGTTTCACTGCGGCGTGCTGGTTCGAACAAAGTGGAAAACTACCAGGTGAAAATCCCGCGTGGGGTGCACGAAGGCCAACGCATCCGGCTGGCCGGCCAAGGCGAGGCCGGGACACGCGGCGGAAAAAGTGGCGATCTCTTTTTACGCGTTCGGCTGGCGCGACATCCCGATTTCACGGTTGAAGGAAGCGATCTAATCCACGAGGTAAAGGTCGCGCCATGGCAGGCCGTCCTTGGCACGGAATTGAAAGTGCCCACTTTGGAAGGCAACGTGCGCCTCAAAATTCCGCCGGGCACACAAGGCGGTCAGCGTTTTCGGTTGCGGGAACGTGGTCTTCCCGGAATCTCAGGAAAACGCGGCAATCTTTATGTAGTCGCGCAAATGAACATTCCGAAAAAATTAACCGAACGTGAGCGAGAAATCTGGAGCGAACTGGCCAAATTGCACAGTGCTTAAGCTCGACATCTTGTTCTCGACAGTACTCGACGGTGTGATCTAACAAAGACGCCGAATGAAAATTTCCCTTGGGACAGATCACGCCGGTTTTCGTTACAAAGAGAAAGTGAAAGAGTTGCTTGCCACACTCGGGCACGAGGTGAAAGACTTCGGCACGTTCAACGAGGAACCGGTCGATTACCCGCTTTTCATCCGACCGGCGGCGGAAGCGGTCGCGCGCGGCGAGTGTGAACGTGCGATTGTATTCGGAGGTTCGGGCAACGGCGAAGCGATGGTGGCAAACAAGGTGCACGGCGTGCGTTGCGCGCTGTGCTGGAGTGAAGAATCGGCACGCCTTTCGCGAAAACACAACGACGCCAATGTTCTTTCCATCGGTGAGCGACTGATTCCGGAGAATCTGGCGCTTAAGATTATGCGGATCTGGCTCGAAACGCCCTTCGACGGCGGCCGGCACGAGAGGCGTGTCGCGGAGTTGAACGCGATGTGAACGGTTAAATCAATCGATCGACGCAAACTGCAACCAGAAAAACGGCGCTTACAAATGCATTGCTTTGAAAAAACGCGCGATTAATCCCTGCTAGATCAAGTTTCTCGGTTTTGTGTTCGTAAAAAAGTGCGGCGACGACGAGAGGCATTCCACCGTAATAAATTCGCCCGAGCTGCGCGGTGACACCGAACACGATCAGCGCGGCAAGCATTGCGAGGTGCAATAATTGGGCCAGGCGGAGACTGCGCGCGATCCCGAGTTTTACGACAAGTGACCGAATGCCTTCGCGCCGATCGAAATCGTAATCTTGTGTCGCATAAATCAAATCAAAGCCCGCGACCCAGCAGATGATGCCGGCTCCAAGCACAAGGGGAGCGAGATCGATACGTCCTGTCTGCGCAATCCAGGCACCAACCGGAGCAATGGCGAGCGCTAGTCCGAGGAAGAAGTGCGTCGCGCTCGTGAACCGCTTCGTGAGCGAATAGAAAAAAATTATGGCGAGAGCAATCGGCGCGAGCATGAACGTCAACCGATTGATTGCACCCGCAGCTAAAATAAATCCGACGGAACTCAACACGAGCGAAAAGAGGGCCGCAGATTTCGGAATGAGCAGATGACGCGAGGCGGTTCGTGGATTGCGCTGATCGAGCGACCAATCAATCAAGCGATTAAAAAGCATCGCTGCCGTTCGTGCAAAAACCATGCAAGTTACGACCAGCAACAATGTTCGGAACGAGGGCCGGCCATTCGCGGCCACGATAAGTGCGCCAAGAGCAAATGGGAGGGCAAAAACCGTGTGAGAAAAACGAATCAGATGGAGAAATCGCCCCAACGGTCCGCCGGGTCCGATCTTTGCCTCACCTTGTCGATCTTTGGAGTTCACAAGCGGCGCGATCAAAGATCGCCATCCAGCAGTTGATGCAACCGCTCGTTTGCCTTGGAGAGAATCGGCAGACCGTGCGCGAACAGCATCCGGTCAGTTTTGTAGGTCAGAAGCTTTCGCAATGACCGCCGCATTTCTTTTTCATCCGAGCAGTACTTCCCAGGAAGAAAAGTGAAACCGTATGGCTGGAAGTTGATTAGTGCATCGCCGGCGATCAACGTTCCGTCGCCTGACGCGCAATAAAGGACAATCTCGCCTGCAACCGCGCCCTCAACGCCAATGACATTTAGTTCGTCGGAAATCTTGTCACCATCGGCGATCTCGCTGAACTGCGGCGGCGTCCTATCAGGAAATACGGCGCGATGCGCAAAGATCGGAACCGAAAACCGCTCGGCAAATTGAGCGGACTCCCGCAGATGATTGGCGTTGGTAATGACGACGCCGGCAATGACTCCTTGCCCGTGGAGCTGAGCAAATGGAGCCTCCCTCAGCGGAATCGGATCAACAATAAAAATTCCACTTGCAGTGACAATCGCGCTAGAAAACAAGTCCGACTTCGCCGCCTGATCGTACGCTTGCCAGATAAATAAATCGGCCGCGATTTTATCGAAATCGGTGGCGGCAGTCATCACGTCCAACGCGGATAGTTAACAGCCAGATTATGATTCGAGCGATATTGCGGCCGGAATTTTGCATCATTCGCTGCTTGTGCCGAAAAATGATCTCTGAAGTCCATATTGCTAGCTCATGGTCGCGGCACGAGTCACATTCTCGACCTGTGCGAACATTTCGTGATAAATGCGATCGATTGCTGCTGCCGGATCCTCAAGCATCATCGATTCCTTGATGACACTTGCATAGATCGGGAACGCAAACGGTGAGACTGCCGCGAGCTCTCGTAATTTCCAATCAAAATTCGAAACTGCCTCGAGAAAATCGTACGCCGCTTGGGCGTCAAGAAAAGTGTGCGCGGCCTGCCGATAAGCTTCGACGAGAAGCGGGTGGTCCGGCTCGTGTTCTTCCAGAACCCGAAAAAGCACCTCGCCGCTCCACCTTAACTGTCTGACCTCGCGCTGTCTCCCAGGCAAATTACGCGGGACCATCAAGCCGGTTTGCGCGACCCCGCGAAATTGCCATTTCACCAATTGCGATCCTCGGAGCGCAGATTTCAGGTCCTGCTCCGCCCCATCACGCAGAAAGCAAATGCGCCACTCCTCCAGTGGCATCTCTTGAAATCGCCGGAGCGTCAGCAGAAACCCGTAGTCATCTATTGTTACCAGTGCGTTACCACCGATCCGTTCCTTCACACGCCAGGCGACGATGCGCGAGAGGGCATCATTTGCGCTGCGGCCAATCAGCGAATGGAAAAAATAATGCGATTGATCGCGTCCGCGATAAAGCTCGATCAGCATCTTCTGATCAACGGGAATTTCCGAGATGCTCATTTGCGCTCGAAACTGCTCGACGATCGCTTGTGCGTTCGCGATTGAGAGATCGTAATTCTCGACCACCCAGTCAATCCACTCCTCTTGTCGATCTTTTCGCACAAGGTGCGCAGCTAATTCCGTGCGCAATTTCCTCACCGCTCGGGCCACGCCGGAAGTGAGCGGCATCTTCGCGGCGTTCCACCGTGGCACGGTCGGGAGCTGGCCATCGGCGCGTTCAACAAACGCTTCGTTCGCACCGGTGTCGATCAATCGAACAACGCGCCCGGCCAGGACAAAGAGATCGCCGACATTGAGTTGTTTAATGAAATTTTCCTCCACCGAGCCTAAACGGCGTCGTTTGAGCAGGACGTCGACATATCCTTCCGAAACAATTGTGCCGATATTGACGAGCAAATCGCGCACAATACGCGGATGCGCCAGTGAGACCATATCGTTGTCGATCTTGATCTTGCCGAAAAGACTGGAATAACGCTCCGTCAGCGATTTACCGCCTCCTTGGAGATACAGCAAGATCCGATCGAACTCTTCGCGCGTCAGCTCACAAAACGGGTAAGCGCGGCGGATCAGGGCAAACGCATGATCAATCTTGATCGGCGCAAGCGCAGCAATTCCGACAATTTGTTGCGCTACGACGTCAAATGGTTTTTCCGCAATCCGAATCGGATCGAGCGCGCGTTCTCGCACCAGTTTTGCGGTAACCGTTGCCTCGACCAGATCGTTCACATTCGTCGCGACGAGCACACCGTGACTGCTCCGATTCAATGAATGACCAGATCGCCCAATCCGCTGAATGGCGCGCGAAACTCCTTTCGGCGTGGCAACCATTACGACAAGATCGACAGCGCCGATATCGATGCCGAGCTCAAGGCTGGTCGAGCAAGCTACCGCGCGCAGCTCGCCGTTTTTCAAGCGGTCCTCGACTTCGAGCCGCACGCTGCGATCAAGGGAGGCATGATGAGTTTCGATTTGATCGGACAGTTCAGGCAAGAGCTCTTTTAACCTCAGGCCGATTTGCTCGGCGGCGGAGCGGACATTCGTAAAGATGAGCACGGACTGTTGCCGTCGGATCAAGTCAGCCAGTTCAGCATAAAGACGGACGCCGGTGTAGCCTGCCGGCGGATACGGATCGCGGCGAATGGGTGAAAAAACTTCGACGATCGATTTCTTTTCAATTCGCGCTTCTGCGACGAGGCATGGTCGATCTCCTCCGACAAGAAAACGCGAAAGCAGATCGAGCGGTGCAGCCGTGGCCGAAAGGCCAATGCGACAAAGTGATGAAACACACTTTTCTCGCAGTTGTTCGAGACGCTCGAGCGAGATCGTCAGATCGGCACCACGCTTGTTGCCAGCGAACGAATGCAATTCATCAACAATTATGAACTGGCAGTTGCGAAAGTGCGCTGCGTAATCTTCCTGCGCGAGCATGACCGCCAAACTCTCCGGTGTCGTGACAAGGAAATGCGCGCCTTCTTTACGGAACTTGGCCCGGCTCGCTTGTGTCGTGTCGCCTGTGCGCAAATGGATCGACAATTCCTTATTGAGGCCCATGCCAGCAATCGGGGCGCGCAAGTTTTTCTCGATGTCATAAGCAAGTGCTCGCAACGGTGAGACGTAGATACATTGGACGCCGGTAGCGACATCTCGCTGCGATGTCCGCGAACGGCGCACCGCGCCGGTCCTGGCTTGTTTGTCAATCTTCCGCAGGAGAAAATCGAAGACGCCAAGGAACCCCGCGAGTGTCTTGCCGCTTCCGGTGGGCGAAGTGAGCAGGATCGAGTGTCGATCCAGTGCGGCTGGCACGCAGAGCAATTGGGCATGCGTGAAGCTCACGAAAGTTTCGCCGAACCAACGCGCCAAATGCGGATGCAAGCGCGCAAGTAACCCGTCAGCCGAAATAGCGGAGGCCGGTCGCGCGTCGAATGCGCTCCCTCGCATACCACCGGAATTATCGTTGCTTTTCATCGACGCGCCCGGTTCACCGAAGCGAATCCGTCGGGTGGCGGACACTCGCGGCCTACCGTTCCGGGTTCACCGGGAAGTGCTTGTTCTTGAGATCCTCGGGGACGCGCGTCGTCCGCTCCGATTCGATTTCTTCAGTCGCGGTATTGAGCGCGTTGTAAGCTTCGCGGCTTTTTGGCGCGTGGCACATGTAAGCAGTCGCGTGCGCAAGCGGAATTCGCGCTTCGGGCAAGCCAACAAATTCCACGGCCTGTTGCGTTGCAATAGCGAGTGGCAGCGCTTGCGGATCAGCGAGGCCGATGTCTTCGCTCGCGAAAATGACAATACGCCGCGCGATGAAACGAAAATCTTCGCCGGCGTGCAGCATTTTAGCGAGCCAATACATCGCGCCTTTTTCGTCCGACGCGCGCATGCTTTTGATAAACGCGCTGATCGTGTCGTAGTGCACGTCACCCGCGCGATCATAGACGATCGCCTTCTGTTGAATGCTTTCTTCAGCAACAGCCACGGCGAAATGAATTACCTCGTTAGAATCGGGCTGAGTTGTGAGCACTCCGATCTCGAGAGCGTTCAAACATTTGCGCGCGTCGCCGTCGCTTAGCTTCGCGAGATGCTGGCGAGCATTCTTATCAATCTTAACTTTATAATTTCCGAAGCCGCGTTCTTTGTCGGTGAGGGCGCGATCGATCAACTCGTCCAATTGCTCGACGCGGAGTGGTTCGAGCTGAAAAACTTGTGAGCGCGAAACGAGCGGACTGTTTACATAAAAGAACGGGTTATAAGTGGTCGCTCCGATCAGCCGGAGATTTCCGCTTTCGACGTCGGGGAGAAGAATATCCTGCTGCGCTTTGTTGAAGTGATGGATCTCGTCGATGAACAGGATCGTCTTTTGACCCGACGTGCGGA